>Ga0116183_1000579_pt1 | contig 42891 bp, 35 predicted proteins | sample AD_UKC078_MetaG_FD_89753 | JGI IMG/M metagenome (GOLD analysis project Ga0116183, IMG submission 89753) | Active sludge microbial communities of municipal wastewater-treating anaerobic digesters from USA - AD_UKC078_MetaG | ecosystem: Engineered > Bioreactor > Anaerobic > Digestate | place: USA...
AGAAAATTCGGCGAAACGCTCTATTACAGGGGGAACACATTTCCCCCTAACCCCCTTTGTTCTTTAAATCTTTTTTCTATTTTCATTTTACAATATTCAAAATCGCTATTGATACAAATCACTTATATAATCATCTAAATAAACATATAATTCTTCAAGGATGACGGTCGAGCGATAAAAAGGAAAGAAAATAACCTGATTAATTTTCACATATTCACTTAAGGTCGCTGAATAAAAGATGGAAACTTCGCTTGTTTCTTCAAAATCAGGAATAGTTAAATTAGGATTAGCTAATAAATCATATTCCGTTCCATTGTAAAACAAAATTAAGGAGGAAATGGATGAAAAATCATCAAAATGGGGAATAAAAGTCATCCCGTCTTTTGTTTCTTGAAGTTCACAATAATAAAACCGTGGAGCTTGTTTTTGAGTAATCACTATTCCTTTGAAATCAGTCTTACTGACCCCTAAATCATCACGAATATATATTTGATAAGGATAGGTTTGACCAGGTTCTAAATGGTCAATACTTACATTTCCATTCACAAAAGGATAATCTTGCCCGTTAATACGAACTAAAACTTGCGTGATGTTTCTTTCAAGAGTGCTCGTTATTTTCGCATTCAAAGTTACCGATGTTTCCGTGGCCCCTGTCTGTTTGGATGTTATTTGCACATCTCTAGTAATCAATAACATTGCCGTTAAAACCGCTCGGGCACTGCCATCAGCGGGAGAATTGACTACTTTAAAACAACCATTGTCCCTAACAACCATGGTAACTGAACCACCGCCATCAACTTGATAGGCTTCCACAATCCCGTAATGTTTTAAAATGGCATTCGTTTCGTTTTGATTGGTACCAGTCATCCCTGCCGAAGCTTGCTTCCCATCAATTGTCACTAAAGCCATAGTCCCAGAACTAGTTCTGCCAAAAACGGAACGCGGGTATGCAACCGTATTATACGAACTACTCGATTCTAAATCTTTGTTATTGGTCCGCATTACTGTATGGTAAGCCGTGGCTGCTTCGACATTATTCATTATTCCTTCATATTCATATTGAACGATAATCCGCTTCCCTAAAGCAAGTTCATCTCGTAAAGTCACATTATTGGCACTGATAGCAAATTGTCCTTTATTTAGAACCGTTGTGGTTTCAATTTTGTCAATCGTCCCTTTTCCAAAAAAAGCATTTTGAGCGTTAGCTAATAATTTTTGGTCATAAAGAGCTTTATAAGTATAAGTTACCGAATTACTCATATATGCTTGCTCAGCATTGCTAACAATGAATAAATAATCACCCGAAACATCCATACTAGGCATGGTTGATGTCCCCGAATAATAAGGAGTATATAAGGCGCTCTCACCTTCTAAAGGTGTTTCATTCACTTTGTTAATTAAATGCTTACTAATAATGTGGTTTTCTTCATCGACAATTGATAAATAAAGGCCTGCTATCCGAATACGTAAAGCTGATTGATCATGCCAATTAGTATAGCCTTCAACGATTTGATCCTGAGTACCGTCATTTAAAAAGCCGGCAATATAAGTGCCATTGCCACCATAAGGTTTGGCACTGATGGAAAACCATTTTTCACCATCAGCAATAAACGGTCCATAGGGTTGGGGCATAAAGTAATCAGAGCCATTTTCATGACCCTTTTCACCCAAAGCAAAATAATATTGATCAGCATTAGTAGCCCCCAAAACTTTCCAACCGGGATGGTTTGCCTCATAATCTGTCGCAATTTGCGCAACCGTCTTACGCACAAAACCCGAACTATCACTATTCTTAACCGCCCAAGTTACCAATTTCGTATTGCCATTACATGGTTGCAACAAAACATTTACCTGTTGTTGATAATGGTTGTTATTTACAATCGTCTTCCCTTGATCAAGATAATGCGTTGCAACATTCCCTAAACGCTTGACCGTGGAATTTGTCACATAATAAGCAGCTTGCTGGTTATCGCTATAAGTGATTGTGGAAGCATTGAGTGAAACTATAGATGCCGTTACAACAATAAAAAAGACCAAAAAGACGGATAACAAATTGTGAAAGAATAAAAATTTTCTTTGTTTGAACATTTTTTAACTCCTATCTACGAAAATTATAACATAAACTAAGGGCTAAGCTCAATAAAACCGATTCTTTCTTACAAAATAAATCATCAACACAAAACTTTAAAGGTTGATTTCCTAAATAAAACTCCAGTGATAATTAACAAATTTTTACCGCAAATTAAAAAATATGAACTATTGTCCATATTTTTTAAAAGTTTATCTTTCTTGTTTTTGTTGAGCCTTGCGCGCTTTACGGCACTTAGGACAACGTAATGGTTCACTCGTCAAACCTTTTTCTTTGTAGAAAACCTGTTCGCCTTCAGTGAAAACAAATTGAGCTTTGCAATCTTTGCAAATAATGACCTTGTCTGGCATTCTTTTCCTCCTGTTAGATTTGAAATTTCATTTTTTATTTTCTATCAGAAGGATATAGATAAAGAACTACATTTCGAAGGTATTATATCACCAACATGAATAATTGTAAAGATAAATAAAAACACCCCATTTTATCATTTACTTCTTGGCGTAGATTTTCTTTAAATGAGCAAACCTTGGTAAACTATTCTCTTTTGGTTGATTAGCTTCACCTTGAATTAAAGGCATTACATAATCGTAAAATTCTTGTGTCATCCCTGAGCGATCCGGTTTAATCCATTCAATCGGAACATGTTTTTCTAAATTAGCACTCCCCGCAACATCCACAAGTTGGTAGGATACTTTATAAGTATCGGCTTGATAATCACGAATAATCGCTACCATTTTATCGGTTTCACCCTGAATTGCTTGTTTTACTGCAAATGCCCCCACATTAAAAGCTTCTTCAATGTCGGTTTTGGAAGCAATGTGAGCACTGCATCGTTGCAACAAACTATATTCAATCGGACGAACTTTAATCTTAAACTTGTCAGCAACAATTCCTGCAAGAACGGTTGCCGTTCCACCTAATTGGGCATGCCCAAATGAGTCTCTTTTAAGACTGACAAGATATTCAGAAATATATTTTCCGGATTGATCCTTGATTCCTTCGGAAATGACAGCGATAACTTTATTGTTTTTACGGGCAGCAACATTTTTCACATCTTCAATAAAGTCATCAACATCAAACGGAATTTCCGGCAAATATATTAAGTCCGGACCAAAGCCTTGGGGAGCACCTAAAGTTGAAGCCGCCGTTAACCAACCAGCATTTCTCCCCATTACTTCCACAATCAAAACAATCCCCGTATCATAAACATGAGTATCCAAATAAAGTTCCATTAAACTAGTAGCAACATATTTAGCCGCACTGCCAAAACCAGGGCAGTGATCGGTACCAAAAAGGTCATTATCAATCGTTTTAGGAATCCCAATAATTCGGCATTCATAATTTTGGCTTTGCAAATATTTACTTATTTTATTGCATGTATCCATCGAATCATTGCCACCATTATAAAAAAAGTAGCGAATGTTATACTTTTGGAAAACTTCTAAAATACGGATATATTCACTTTCATCAACATTGAATGGTTTTAATTTATGACGGACGGAACCAAGGGCGGATGAAGGAGTGTTTTTTAATAATTCTAGTTCGTGAAGATCTTCTTGGCGAATATCAAATAGTCTATCGTTGAGAATACCTCTAACCCCATGTTCTGCCCCATAAATGCCGGTAATTTCTTCGTGTTTTAAGGCTTCTAAAAAAGCACCGGCAGCACTAGCATTGATGACAGCGGTTGGTCCCCCCGATTGTCCAAATAAACATGCGCCAACTAATTTTTTACTCATATCTTTCTTCCTCCATTTTTTAAAAAATATCAGTAACTATTATATCAAAGAATCCCTTTTTTTTCAATACCAAAAAAATGACAATAAAAAGGGGGCGTGAATAGTACACCCCCTAAATTATTGATATAAATCAAAAAGAATCGCATCGTTCATAGTGTAGATAGCTTCAAAAAATAAAAACATCTCGGACGACATCAAGCGATAAGAAATTGTTTTGGCTTCCGTAATAATCTGACCATCGTTAAGATCATAAGATATTTCCAAAACAAATTCGGTTAAATTGGTTCCGACATCGCTTTGTTTGATTAATAATTCGCCATCACGGATTAAGTAATTACGACCATTGACTTTTAATTTAGCGTTTTTAAAAGCCAAGGTCCCATCACCATCTGCATAAAGCAAAGTCAGTTCGTAAATATTACCAACCTCCACAATTTGGAGTTCTAAAACCTCCGGTGCTTGTTTAAGAGTTTTGACTATGCCATCATTTAGGAGGGTATATTCCGTCCCCAAAGCATCTTTATAAGTAAATTGATAATAGTAGTCTTTATTTGACTTTAAGTTGGAAAAGGACATCGGTTCACCAGTCACTTCAACTTTAGTATTATTGACCGTTAAAAATAATTTTCTAATATCATGGCCATTTTGGGCTTCAACTGAGGCATTGAAAATTAATTCTGTTTGCGAGCGTTCAACACTAAGATTAATGACAGGCATTTTTACCGCAATCAAAAGACAATTCCCATCTCGCCGTAAACCACCGTCCGAAGGCGAGTTCATCACAACAAATTCTCCGCCTTTACGGATAATCATCGTTGTTGAGCCACCGCCATCGAGATTGTAAGCTTCTAGGCAACCGTAACGTTTCATCGTCGCAGCCATTTCATTATCATACATACCGTCCATATTTTTTACTGTTTGCCGACCATCAATGGTCGCCATCACAATCGTTCCATCAGCACGGATTCCCACCACTGTTCTAGGATGACGTGCTGCTAAAACGCTTGGTGTATCTTTAAAGTATTCGCCGGCTTTTAAAAAGTTCCCTTGATAACCAGTACAAGAATCAACCCGTGCAAAATCATTAATGAAGGTAAATTGGGTACGAATGGTTTTTCCGATCCCTAAAGCATTCTGAACAGCAGAATTATTGGTAGCGATAGCAAATTGCCCCTTTTGTAAAGAAACCGGCTCTAACGAAGAAATAACTCCCTTTCCATAAAAATCTGACAGATTGTTGGGGAGGGCTAAATCGGCATTTTCCACAACAAAGGTTTGATGGTTGCCATTATCAATAACTTTCGGTTCATAAAGATGTGAAGAAGCATTATAAATGCCAAAATAGAGGGAAGTTTCATTGGTCTCCGGCAGTTGATTTAATTTATCAATTGAAAAAGAATTAACAATATTATCATTTTCATCAAAGATATCAAGCGTCATTTTAGTGGATCGATAATTGCTTTTCCCGGCAATCAAACCATTGGTACTATGATCGTTGGTAAAGCCCAAAACACCACTCCTCATCGAAGTTTTATAAAATTCACCATTAGTGACAACGGGATTATGGGTTTGGTAGGGAAGCCCATTTAAGGTCCCGCTAATGTCAAAAAAATCAGCATTGATGGCGCCCAAAACCCGCCAATCCGGGTTTTCTTCTTCAAACTGGGTTGCAAGACTAATGACCGTCGATAATGTCCACATATGGGATTTTAAGTTGGCAAAACTAATAATTTTAGCGGGCGAAGATGCCGGAATTTCCATAATATTTACTTGCTGGTTGTAATAACTTCCAGAGCGGTTGGTTTGCGCAATATCAGTAAATTGTTTAACGCCATAACCCAAATTGTTAATGGCTTTGCGTTCAATTACTTGGTAAGTCGCCTCTCCAGTTGCGGTCACAGTTGTATCGAAGGCTCCCGAAACTTGAAGTCCACTGACTAATAGAAAACTAAAACTAACTAATAAGAGTAAAATAACTTTCTTCATATACACCTCACATAAAATATTATATCAAATGATGCCCATCTTGAAAAGATAGGAAACGAATTGGGAAAAATCACCATTTGGAAAAAGATTAATATCGACTTGTTGACGATTGTTAAGACAATCCGTGATTAAATAAGTACCTATTCCAACTTGGTTCGCAATCATGTCTTCGTCAACATCATTACCAACCATTAAACACTCCTTAGAGTTTAAATTTAAATCTTGAATAATTTGTTGATAATAACGAAGATTCGGTTTTGCAAAACAAGAATTTTCATAAGTTGTAATTAAGGAAAACTTTTGTGGATCCAAGCCCGCCCATGACATTCGTTTTAAAGTTGCAACTTGAGGGAAAATGGGATTGGTTGCTAAAATCAAATTGATACCCCGTTCCTTGAGTTTTTCTACAAGCCAAGGAGCCAATTCCTGCTTTTTCGATGCTTCACGAACAAGATCAAATTCATTTTCGTAAAAGTGCAGAAATTCCAGCTCAATTTCCGATTTAAAAACTTTCGTTGTTTTTTCAAAGGTTTTCCAAAAACATACCTCGTTTGTTACTTCACCATTATTATTAATCATCGCTTTCGTTCCTTGCCAAATGGCTGCTAACATCGTTTGGGAATCAAAACCTAGCTTCGCCAACTTTTTCCCTAATAATTGAAAATATTTTTGTACAAATAATTCTTCATCAAGAGGTAAAAGCGTTCCATCCAAATCAAATAAAACTGTTCTTATCAAAAAAATCACCTGCTGTTATTATACTAAACATTCCTCATCAAAAGCAATTATTAATTTAAGATTGTTTCCCCGTTTTAAAAATGATATAATAAAAATGAGGAGATTGATATGGCAGTAAAATATATTCCCGAACCTTTTCGGATAAAAGTCGTCGAAAATATTCAAATTTTAAGTAAACAGGAACGTATTCAAAAAATTGCCGATGCCCATTATAATGTTTTTAATTTAAATTCTGAAGATGTTTACATCGATTTATTAACCGACAGTGGAACCAATGCGATGAGTGCCCAACAATGGTCAGGAATGATGGCCGGGGATGAAGCCTATGCCGGAGCCAAAAGTTACCAAAAAATAGTAGCTGCAGGGCAGGACATTTTTGGCTATCAGTTCATTCAACCAGTTCATCAAGGACGAGCAGCGGAAAAAGTACTTTTACCATTGCTTCTTGGACCACAAAAATATGCCATTGCCAATATGTTTTTTGACACCACGAGAGCACATGTGGAAATTGCTGGAGCAAGGGCCATTGACTGTGTTGTTAAGGAAGCCAAAAATATTTCCTTAAGGGCTCCTTTTAAAGGCAATATGGATGTCAAACTATTAGAACAAACCATTAATCAACTTGGCCCCCAAAAAATCGGCTTAGTGGTGATGACCATTACTAACAATTCGGCTGGTGGGCAACCTGTATCAATGCAAAACATTCGCGAAACAGCGAGCATCTGCCAAAAATATCATTTACCGCTTTGCATGGATGCTGCCCGTTTTTCGGAAAATGCCTATTTTATCAAAAAAAGAGAACCTGAATTTGCCAATAAATCGATTAAAGCGATTGTAAGAGAAATGTTTTCCTATGCCGATATGTTTACGATGAGTGCCAAAAAGGATGCGATTGTTAATATCGGGGGCTTAATCGGCATTAAGAACAACCCTGAATTAATCACTTTAATTAAGGAACGCACAATTGCTTTTGAAGGCTTTATTTCTTACGGCGGTCTAGCGGGAAGAGATTTAGAAGCAATTGCTAGCGGTTTATATGAAGGACTTGGCGAAGCATATTTACAATATCGTGTTGGTCAAAGCGAATATCTTGGTGCCAAATTGGATGAGGTCAACATCGCTTATCAAACCCCACCAGGTGGGCATGGATTATTTATCGATGCCAAGTCAATGTTTCCCCACATCCCTTATTTTCAATTTCCTGCTCAAGCTTTAGCCATTGAACTTTACATTGAAGCGGGCATCCGAACTTGTGATGTTGGTTCCTTCATGTTAGGAAATGACCCCGATACCAATGAGCAACTACAAGCCCATTTTGAATTTACTAGATTGGCCATCCCTCGACGGGTTTATACACAAGCCCATTTGGATGTGATTGTAGAAGCCTTAATCAATATTAAAAACCGTTCTTCTTCCGTCAAAGGTTACGAAATCATTTGGGAGCCGAAAGTATTGCGCCATTTCCAAGCCCACTTAAAACCAATTAAATAAACTATTAACCGGTTTTATTCTTTTTGATAATGACCGGTTTTTTTATGATATAATGGATTGGGTGATAAAATGTGTGGACGTTTTTCGTTAAATAAGACTCTTGGTGAAGTAACTAAATTCTTATATGATTACTTTTCCATTGAAACGAATTTTATTTTTTCCCCAAAATATAATATTGCCCCTTCGCAATTAATCATTGCCATTATATATGATGGCAATAAATACCGATCGGGGTTGATTAACTGGGGATTGGAGACAAAACTTGCCGATAAAAAAAAGACTATCATTAATGCTCGGTGTGAAACTCTCCTCCAAAGACCATTGTTTACTCCATTATTATTGAAAAAGCGTTGTTTGGTTTTAGCGGATGGCTTCTTTGAATGGCAAAAACCGAATCAAACACCACATTATTGTTTTTTAAAAGACCGTTCACTTTTTACAATGGCCGGTCTTTGGAACACTTATTGTCAAGATAATGACAACAAAACTTCTTCCTGTGCTATCATTACCACCGTTGCTAATCAATTAATGGCCCCCATTCATCAGCGAATGCCCGTAATTTTAGATGAACAAAACCGAAAAAATTGGCTTAATCCTAAAGAGCAAAATGGAGAAAAACTTATTTCGCTTTTACAGCCCTTTCCGGATCAACAAATGGATTACTACCCTGTATCGCCATTAGTAAACAATCCCAAAAACGATTTTTTTGATATAATCAAACCACATAATACAAAAGGCGTCAATTAATGGCCATTGACGCCTTTTGTTCATCTAAAAGATATCATCTTTTTTAATCGGATAGGGCATTTTCAATAGCTTTTAATATCACTTTGCTACTGTATGTTGCTCCAGAAATTATTTCAACCTGTAATGATTGATGAGAAATAACTATAGGAATAATGGCTTCCGCTGGTTTTCCTTGACCGTTGTTGTGTTCTAATATCTCAATATTTTGAATTTCGTGATTGGCAACAAGGACTTTTACTTTGGCGCTAATGGGAAAAATCTTATAATAACCAATATATTCTCCATCATTAAGCGTCTTTAAATCAATGGCAGCAATTTCCAAATTATTAAATTGCCGGGAAAATGACTTCGCAATAATAATCATGACCATAAAAATCCCAATAACAACAATTAAAGCAATTAAGCATTTTTTCATATATTTACTCCTAAAAAACATAAACTTAATAATTATGTTATTTGCAATAAAACACAAATTTCCACATCGCTAATTTGCGGGAACATATCAAAAAAAGTTACATCTTTAATCTCATAATTACTTGATAAGAATGCCAAATCACGAGCTAAAGTAGCAACATTACAGGAAACATATACTATTTTCGGAATTTGTTTTTCGATAATGGCTTGTAATAATTGCGGAGCACACCCTTTCCGTGGTGGGTCAATAATCAAAATATTAATTTCTCCTAACGAAAACTTGTAGATTTCCTCTTCCGTTTTCCCGACAATAAACTCTACATTACTAATGTTGTTTAGTAAAGCATTGGCTCTAGCATCTTGAACAGCTTCCTTCACAATCTCTATACCAACAACCCGCTTACAAAACCTAGCTAAAAAAACGGCAATTGTTCCCACTCCACAATAACCATCAACAATTACATCAGTAAGCTGGGGATTAGCATATTTTAAAACTTGGCGATACAATTTACTTGTTTGCTCATAATTGGTTTGGAAAAACGAATGGGGCGAAACAGCAAAAGTTAAACCCAGCAATTCTTCACGTAAAAAGCCGCTTCCCATGTGGACAAGATTCTTTTTCCCTAAAACCACATTGGTTTTTTCATTGTTAATATTTTGAATTATCGTTTTAATTAGCGGAAATTCATTTTGAAGCGATTTAATTAATTGATTAGCGTGAGGCAATTCTTTAGTATTGGTTACTAATACCAGCATAAATTCGTTTTTACTGTTGCTTCTAATTAAAACATGCCGTAAACAGCCGGATTGTCTTTCTTCATCGTAAGCAGGAATTTGGTATTGATTCATCAAGTTACCAACAAATAGGGCAATTTTGGTTGCCAATTCGGGTTGAATAAAGCATCTTTCCATGGGAAAAATCTCATGGGAATTTTTTTTGAAAAAACCGCAAATTACTTGGTTTTTTACCTTTTGAAAAGGAATTTGTACTTTATTCCGGTAATAAAAAGGCTGGTCCATTCCTACAATTCCTGATACCGGTAAATTCCTTAAATGAGCAATTTTCTTAAGCGTATTGATGCCCATTTGTTGTTTGAAGGCTAATTGTGCATCGTATCTCATATGCATGATTTCACAACCACCGCATTTTCCAAAAGCAGGGCACGGTGGCTTAACTCGGTCTGCACTAACCTTTATAAGTTTAAGGATTTTTCCAAATCCATAATTCTTAGTTAATTTGATAATTTCAATTTCCGCTATCTCCCCAATTAACAAAAAATCGACAAAAATCGGAAACGAATTAGGCTTGCAAACGCCCTGACCTTGATGATTAAAATCAAGGCATTCGACAATAATTCTTTCTCTTTCAACCATATAAAACCCTCTTGCTGTATTATAACATTTTAAACATAAAAAAGAGAAACTTTTTCAGTTCCTCTTGATTATTTTTTTATTAAAATTTGGATGCTAAATACTTTGCTGTTCTAACTAATTGTGCAGTATAGCTCATTTCATTGTCATACCAAGCAATTACTTTCACAAGTTGTTTTCCATCAACTTCAAGGACCGAGGTGCAAGAAGCATCAACCAATGAACCATATTTCATACCAATAACATCGGAAGAAACGATGGGGTCTTCGGTATAACCTAAACTTTCATTAGCATTAGCTTTTAAAACCGCATTGACTTCTGCAGCGGTCACATTACGTCCCGGTTCAAACACTAAGTCGACAACCGAGCCTGTAATCGTTGGTACTCGAAGCGCCATACCATCTAATTTTCCTTTAAGGCTAGGAATAACTAGACCAATAGCGGAAGCTGCACCCGTCGTTGTGGGGACAATGTTAGCCGCAGCAGCACGAGTACGCCGGGATTTAATCCCCGATCGATGGGGGCTATCCAAGGTGTTTTGATCGTTTGTATAGGCATGAACAGTAGTCATAAAGCCTTTAACTAAACCAAAATTATCATTTAAAACTTTAGCAACCGGCGCTAAGCAATTGGTTGTACACGAAGCTCCGGAAATAATAGTTTCGCTACCATCAAGCTTTTCATGATTAACATTGAAAACAACTGTTTTCATTTCACCTTTGCCAGGAGCGGAAATAATAACATGTTTTGCACCAGCGGTAATGTGGGCTTGAGCTTTATCTTTGCTTGTGAAAATACCCGTACATTCCAGCACAACATCAACATCCAAAGCTTTCCAAGGTAAGGCTAGTGGATCTTTTTCGGCAAACACTTTAATTTCTTTTCCGTCAACAACAATAGCGCCTTCTTTCCAAGAAATGGAATCAATTTTATAATTTCCTTGGGCACTATCATATTTTAACAAATAAGCTAAATCTTCAGCACCAGTCAAATCATTCAAAGCGACGATGTGAAAATCTTTACTACCAAACATTAAACGAAAAGCTAAACGACCAATGCGTCCAAATCCGTTAATTGCAACTTTTACTGCCATATTAATTTCCTCCTTATGGTTTTTATCTTTTATATTATACACTTTTCAACGAAAAAATTCAATCATTTTATTTTGATAACGCTATCAAAAAACTAGAAAGTCAGTCCCCGTAAACCAGCTAAGGCTTTTAAATCATCTAAAAGCGAATTAAATTCCGAAAAACTTAAGGCTTGGTCTTTATCACTGAGTGACATTTGGGGATGGGGATGAACTTCAATTAACAAACCATCGGCACCGGCAGCGACAGCCGCCATTGATAAAGGTTTTACCAAATCACTTCTTCCACAGGCATGGGAAGGGTCGGCGATAATTGGTAATTTCGTTATTTGTTTAACAATTGGAATCGAACTGATATCTAAAGTATTTCGCGTTAAAGGCTCAAATGTTCGAATGCCTCTTTCACACAAAATAATTTGATCATTGCCGAAATTTAGTAAATATTCCGCTGCCATTAGCCACTCTTCAATAGTATTACCAAATCCTCGTTTCAAAATAATCGGTTTTTTAATAGCACCTAAACATTTTAATAAAGCAAAATTTTGCATATTGCGAGCACCTATTTGGATGACATCAACATAATCGTTAAAGAATGATAAATCCTCAAGATTTAATAATTCAGCTACAATGAACAAAGGATATTGTTCTTTTATTTCTCTAATAATCGCATGACTTTGGGACCCAAGACCTTGAAAACTATATGGGGAAGTGCGCGGCTTATCCGGATAAGCACGCAAAAAATGAACATTATGGTCAACAAGATATTGGGCAGTCGTTTTCATTTGTTCTTCGTTTTCAATCGCACAAGGACCAGCAATAATCATTAGTTGTTTTTCTAAATCAAAAGTACCTATTTTTTTTATTTTATTAACTTTTTTTAAAAGTTCCATGGATTTCACCTTTTAAATATTCTAAAGCTTCTTGGTAACTCAAGAATCCTTTTCCTAAAAATTGTCGACAGCAGACTTCCGCAATCACGGAATTATTTCGATACGGTTCCCGTTTTCGGATATCAGTTAAATGAACTTCGACCGTCGGAATGCCAATGGCTTTAATAGCATCACGAAGGGCATAGGAATAATGTGTTAAAGCCCCGGGATTGATAATGATACCGTCATATTTTTGAAAATAGGCTTCATGCAATTTGTCAATAATTAAACCTTCATGATTCGATTGAAAAAACTCAATTGTTAATTGCATTTGTTGCCCCAATTTACGAATGAAAGCAAGTAAATCTTCATAAGATTGCTCACCATAAATTTGTGGTTCGCGAATTCCCAACATATTCAAATTAGGGCCATTGATGATTAAAATATTCATATACTTTCTCCAAAATTTCCTTTTCATTATGAGCGATAATGTCGGCATAACGATGGTACAAAGAAATACGATTGATAAACAATTGTTCAAGTTGCTCTTGATTTTGGGCCAAAGGTCGGGTTTGATCAATGCGCTTAATCAATTCCGACAGCGGTGTGTTAATAAAAATAAGGATGCTTTTTTGTTTTAGCCTTTGCATGATGGCATCATTTAAAACAATCCCACCACCCGTCGCAATAACAACTCCCCTTCTTTGGTTTAAAGCAAGAGTAATATTAGCTTCTTTTTGACGAAAATCAGCTAAATTGCTCTTTTTCAACAAGGTTGAAAGGTCATGTCCCTCTTTCTCAAGTTCTAAATCAACATCAAAAAAAGGTCTTCCCAGTGCTTTACTGATTAGTCGCCCATAAGTAGTCTTTCCGGAATAAGGCATTCCAATTAAAACAAGATTGGTTAGTTCTTTTTTTAACTGTTGGAAAACCGGTTGTATTAAATTATGATAACTCTTTTGCTTAACGATTTGCAATCCTAAAGCGGCCTGAGTAACTAACATTAGTAGACCATTGGCATGGGGAATAGAAAGTTGTTTAGCCGCCAGCAATAATGCTGTCAAGGGGGGATTATAAACGACATCCATCACAAATTGCAAATTAACAAAATCCTTTAGGGGAAAGAGCGGCAACAAATCATCTTGCTGATTCGTTCCGTAAGGGGTTGTATTTATAATCATTTGAAAATCACTAAAACGCAAATAATCAGCAATTAAAAACTCATCCTTATTTCTTATTTCGCGCACTAAATAGATTATTCTATCGCAACCCCGAGCAATTAAAGCTTGGGCAATCGTTCGGCTTGTGGCACCATTCCCGATAATGACGACCTTCAATGATTTAACATTTTGATGATAAAAATCGAGCGTTGCTAAAAAGGCCCCATAATCCGTATTAAAGCCACGAATGATGCCGTTATTTCGGACTAATAAATTACATGTTTTAGTTATTTTGGCTTCTTCACTGCTTTCATCACAGCATTCAAAAGCGGCAGTTTTAAAAGGATTAGTAACATTTAGAGCTTGGAAAGGAAGTTTTTGGATGGATTCAAAATGTTCCGTTTCCCAAAGACCATATCGCAGATTTCCCATTAATAAATGAATTAACGGTGATAAGGAATAATCTAATTTCTTACCAACAAGAAAAAAATCAATTTGTTGTAATTCCTTACTTAATTGAAAAATTTTTTCATAAATACTGCTTAGTTGTTCGCCATATTTTCTTTTCTGAAGACGTTTATTTATTTCTTGTTCACGTTCTAAAGAAACAATCGGTAATTGGTTCTTTAATTTGAAAAGGCCAATTTGCTTGGCTATTTCCAAGCGTTTTTCAATTAAGGTACATATCTCATCGTCAATCTCGTCGATTTGTTGGCGCCATAACTCTAGTTTTTCCATATATGTTCCTCAAATAACATCTCACAAAGGGCATAGTTAGTTAAAGCATTAATGACATGAATGCCTTTAATGGCAAAAATGACATCATGTCGACCGGGAATAATTAATTGTTCATTAGTTTTATTTATAAAATCAATTGTATTCTGGCAACGGCCAATCGATGGCGTCGGTCGAAAAGCGGTTTGGAAAAGGAGAGGATTGCCATTGCTTATTCCGGCATTTATTCCACCGGAGTAATTAGTTGTGAATTTGACTTGCTTATTTTCATAATACATCGAATCATTGACCGTACTCCCGTGCATTTGTGTCATTTTAAAACCCGAACCAAATTCAATTCCCTTTACTCCCGGAATCGCAAAAATTAAATGACTGATAATTGATTCCATGCTGTTAAAAAATGGTTCACCTAAACCGACAGGCAAATTAAAGGCCCCCGTTTGGATAATCGCTCCTAAACTATCCTGCTTGATTTTAGTTTCCTTAATGAGCGTTAACATTTTTGCTTTGACATCGGAATTTCTCACTGGAAAGGGGTCATCTTGCATCCTAAGAACTTCTTCGATGCTTAAATCGGCTTCATCATCAGTAATAGATCCTAAAGATTTAACTCGAGAACCAACTAAAATATTCTTATCTTTAAGCAATTGTTCACAAAGAGCACCCAAAATGACTAAAACAACAGTTAATCGTCCTGATGAAGTTCCCCCGCCACGATAATCATTAAAACCATGGAATTTTTGATGAAGAACATAATCACCATGGCTCGGTCGCGCTTTTCCCAAGCATTTTTCATAATCTCCACTTATCACATCTTCGTTTTTCACAAGCACTGTTAAAGGAGCACCGGTAGTGTAATTTTTAAAATAACCACTGATGATTTGAAAATCATCGTTCTCTAGGCGTGAAGAAACAAGCTCCCCTAAACCTCGTCGTAACTGTAATTTCATTTTAATTAAAGCAACATCAATGTTTATACCGGCGGGATAACCATCAATTACCAAACCGATATATTGTTCATGAGAGGCCCCAAATAAAGTAATTCGCAAATTTTTCCCAAAACTGTTCATTTTATTCCTCGACAAAAATCATCTAAATTAATTGTTTTGATGCTTACTTTCCCCAGTTTAGTAAGAACAGGGACAGTAATCAAAGCTTGATTAGTTTTTTTATCTTTCTTAATAAAGTCCACAATTTCCGCCATTGGCAAAGAAAAATCCATATTGATGCCGATTTTTTGATATAAATTAGCTAATAATGTCCGCAAATCCGGCTGTTTGGTTTCATAATACATCCCGATAGCCACCGCTTGACCATGACTCAAGGTAAATCGGGAATAACTTTCTAAAGCATGGCCAATTGTATGACCATAATTTAACGTCATTCGCTCGCCTTGATCAAATTCATCCCGTTCTGTAATCCCCGCTTTAATCGATAAACATGCGTAAATAACTTCGGATAATAATTCGGGTTGAGTTATTTTTTCAAGCAAGGATGGCGAAAAACAAATTCCATATTTGATTACTTCGCTTAAACCCGATGTAAATTCACTCCTAGGCAAAGTGTTAAGAACTTGCGGATCAACTAAAATCATTTCCGGATGGTAAATAGTCCCGATTTGGTTTTTATAGAGATAGGTTCCTACCGAAAAATCAACACCACATTTACCACCCAAGCAACTGTCGACTTGCGAAATCAAAGTTGTTGGGACGGAAAGATAATTAATACCCCGTTTATAAATGGCCGCCACAAATGCCGTTACATCGCCAATTACGCCCCCACCAAGGGCTAATAAATAATCGTTCTTCTGGATATCCGCCAATAGCATGTAATTAATAATCCGATTTACTTCCTCAAGATTTTTACTGGATTCCCCAGAAGGCAAAAGATAAAGATCAAAATTGGGGAGTTGGTTAATTACCGTATCTAAATATAATGAAGCCACGCGTTCATCTGTAATGATAAAATAGCGAAGATTGGGATTTAAAAACGCGGTCAAGCGACTGATTAAACCGTCTTCTAAATAGATTTTAACTTGTTTTCTAGAATAGTTAGTTATTAAGGTTTGCATTAAACCACCTCGGTTTTTCCGCCAATTTGTTGGAAAACATTAAAGAAATTAGGATATGATTTATTTACAGCAGCAAAATTTTTGATTATTAATGGTGAACGGACTTGGTTCCCTAAAATGGCAAAAGCCATCACCATCCGATGATCGTTATAACTATCAACTTCACAACCACCATCTAACAAGGCTTTGCCGTGAATAACCATCCGATTATCAATGATTTCAACACTTCCGCCAAGGCGGTTCAAACCCTCCATAATTGCAAGCGCTCGATTACTTTCTTTGTATTGGAGTTTGTCGATTCCGCTAATGATGACCGTCCCCGTCCCTAAAGCAGCAACGGCGGCTAAAATTGGGGCCAAATCAGGCGTTTCTGAGATATCAATTTCAGCACTGGCGATTTTTCCATTTAAATAAAAATAATCGCCGTCCTCATATCTATATTTTACTTTCATCTTTTCGAGGAACTTAAAAAACCGGGCATCACCTTGTCGTGATAGTGGATTAAGACCACTAACCCGTAACTGCGGGTTAAAGTAAGCCGCAGCCAGCCAACAAGCTGAATTAGAAAAATCACCTTCAACAGTAAATTCCCGTTTTTGATAATGACTACCAGTTTTTAAAATTAAAGAGGAAGAATCGGGAAAAAGGAATTCTAAGCCAAAATGTTGACAAGTGACCATCGTCAATTGAACATAGGGGTTATTGATATCGATGGCCTGAAACTTTAATTTAGTTGATGGAGTTAAAAACGGCAAAGCCATAATCATTCCCGATATAAACTGACTCGTATTATGACCGCTCAGTAAATATTCGCTTTGGTTTAACTGGCCGCGAAATCTTAATTCTTTATTTTGTTTTTCGAAAGATAAACCTTTAAGTTCATGTAAATCATCATCTTGAAGGCGCTTAATTAAGTATTCACTCCCTAAAAAAGTCCACTCATGGTGAAGGGTGGAAAAAAAAGGGATTAGCATACGCATTGTAGAAGCTGATTCATGACAGAAAATCGGTTTTTTAGGAATGTGAATTTCGTTTAACCCATCAATTTCGATTCTTGTTTCATAATAAACAATATTGACACCGATGGCTTTTAAGGCATTGATAGTTGCATGTGTATCATTGCAAATTAAAGGATTATGAATTACGGAGCGACCGCAAGCAAGACTAGCACAAATGATAGCTCGGTGCGTATAACTTTTGGATGGCGGTGCCTCCACAATTCCTTTTAAGTGTTGGGGGTAAATTATTAAATCCATAAACAACTTTCCTTCATTTTATTATACTATAATCACAAGAATATTTAAACAAAAAAAACAAGACCAACACAAGTGTTGGCCCTGATTATTAATTACGATCAAAAAAGAGTTGAGCAATAATCGGTAAGATCTCCATATATAACCAAATGATGGTAAACACTAAGCCAAAAGATACATACCACTCCCACTGTTTCGGGGCTCTTCCTTCAACAACTTGGGTAATACTTTCTAAATCAAAGAGTAAAAAGAGCGTTGCTATGAAAACCATAATTCCTGAAGTAAGCATTGAAAAGCCGAAACTATAAGTAATCCCAAAACTAAAAGAAATAATCCACAATAACAATTGAGTAAGAAACATCGAAATTGAAAAAATCAGTAAAAAACGGATGAATCTGCTATTGACGACAATGGCTCGCGTTACAAACAAAGTCGTCACAACAATCAGCACTACAATTGTCGCCAAGATGGCCGTTAACACAACGCCCGGAGCTTCAAGTTCAAATAATAAGGACACAAATCCCACTAATAAACCTTCACCTAAACAGTAAACGGAACCAAAAACTTGGGATAAACTAGGCACCCAAAGGGCTAACATCGAACTAATTATAGTAACAACAAGAGCAATCGGTAAAAGAGAACCTAAAGCATTGGGATGAGCCATCGCTGCCCATAAACTGATAATTGCTCCTAAAATAGTCAAAGCGATAAAATAAATCGTTTTAAAAGCTACCCCCCGATAACTGGCAACTTCGTAGTTTTCTCCTTCATATGCGGTTTTTAGAACCCTTTGAAAGACGGGGTTATGACTGCGAAAACGCATAATTGACCTCCTTATACATATTTAAAATAATCCAATTTGATCTTCGTTGGGAAGACCTTTAAAGGCCCCAATTTCTGAAAGTTTTTCAAAAAGGGTCGTATTGATTTTTGTTCGGCGCATAATATCTTTTTTTGAAGAAAACATCGCTTCGCTCCGTGCATCCGTAATTGACTTCGCGGTCGCTTCACCTAAATTATCCATGGCTCGAAAAGGAATAATTAAACTATTGCCTTCAATTAAGAAATCTCGACAATCCGATTTTTCAATATCGATTTGTTGGAAAGTAAAGCCTCGAGCTGTCATTTCTAAAGCTAAAAGCAAACAGTTATAAATATCGATTTCCTTATTGGAAGCTCTCTTAATTTTGATTAAGTCTTCGAGTTCCTTAACCCGAAGATTAATTGACGAATAACCGCCAGCCATGGCAATGATATCAAAAACATTAGCCCGCCTAGAAAAATAAGCGGCATAATATTGCAAAGGTCGATATACTTTAAACCATCCAATCCGTAATGCCATAATCACATAGGCCGAAGCATGTGCCTTAGGAAACATATATTGAATCATTTTACATGAATCAATATACCATTCAGGAACTTGATATCTGAGCATCTCTTCTTCAAATTCGCCGGAAACACCATGGCCTTTTCGAACACTTTCCATTATTTTAAAAGCGGAAATAGCTGGTAATCCCTTTGATAATAAATAATTCATGATGTCATCGCGACAACCAATCAAATCCTTAAACTCAATCGGTCCTACTTCTTTTTTCATCCCTAACATATAGTCTCGAGCGTTACCGTTCCAAACATCGGTACCATGACTTAAACCAGAAATTTTGATTAATTCATTAACGGTTTTGGGACGAATTTCTCTTAGCATGTCTTTTGCAAGCGTCGTGCCAAACTCGGGAATGCCGTTTGTTCCGACCACTTCATGGACTTGAGTAGCATCAACACCCATGCTGGAGACACCGGAAAACAAGGCAATGACTCTACTATCAGCAAAAGGAATCTCCTCAACTGTGGAAAACGGGTAATTACCTGGCTCTTTTTCGACAAAATCCATCAAATGACGAATCATCGTCGGATCATCATGTCCCAAAAGATCTAATTTAAGTAAATTGCTTTCAAATTTGTGATAATCATAATGAGTTGTCCGCCAAGTTGACTTAGTATCATCGGCGGGAAATTGCACCGGAATAATATCCGCATATTCAATCTCCTTAGGAATAACGACAATACCACCTGGGTGTTGTCCGGTTGAGCGTTTGACACCAGTAATCTTGGCTCCCAAGCGGTCAATTTCACAATTGCGAGCCTGGATTCCTTTTCGTTCTAAATATCCTTTCACATAGCCATAAGCGGTTTTATCGGCAATCGTGGTAATCGTTCCCGCCCGAAAAGCATTATCCATACCAAATAAGTCACGACAAAATTCATGAGCCTTATTTTGGTAATCACCGGAAAAGTTTAAATCAATATCAGGAATTTTATCTCCCTTGAAACCTAAAAAAGTTTCAAAGGGGATATCACAACCATCCTTACTAAGCATATTCCCACAAACAGGACATTTTTGGTCAGGTAAATCAAAGCCCGTGCCTGCGGTTTGTAAGAGAGAATAAATGATGTCCGTCACATTGGGTTGTGAGTACTTCTTTTTTTCTTCATTGTTCAACTTAAGAGCTACAAAATGACAGTGCGAACAGTAATAATGGGGTGGCAAGGAATTAACTTCCGTAATTCCCATAAAAAAGGCAACTAAACTGGAGCCCACCGAACCACGGCTACCAACAACATAACCATCATCCTGTGATTTCTTCACAAGCAAGTGGGATATGTAATAAATGGAAGCAAAATTATTATTAATAATGCTGTTGAGTTCTTTTTTTATCCGTTCCAATATATATAATGGTAAGTTTTGACCATAACGACGATGAGCGCTTTGATAAGTCAAATCAATTGTTGCCTGTTTAAATGATGGCACTCCTAAATCCTTCATAAAGTCATCGCTGGGGGTATATAAATAATCGTCAAAAAGGGGATGATATTCAATTTGATCAGCAATTAAATGGGAATTCGTCACCACTATTTGTTTAGCTAAGTCGTCACCTAAAAAAGAAAACGCCTGGAGCATTTCTTCCGTCGTCATAAAATGCTGAGTAGCAATGTTATTTTTATTAAATAATTTGTGAATTCCTCCCCCAACTTGCGGGGCATTGATAAAGATTTCCCGTAATTTATAATCATCACTATTTAAAATGTGAACATCACCGGTAGCAACCACTGGTTTGCCACATTCTTGACTGGCTTGAATGATTTTTTTAAGAATTTGTTTGATTAAATCTTTATTAGCTTCAATATCATCATCTTCAAATAAGTGTAAATAATGATCAACCGGTTGAATTTCAATATAATCATAAAAATGAAGTGCTGATAATAATGTCTCATAACTCTCACGCCATGCAAGATCAAAGATTTCGCCATTACAACAACTACTCCCTAAAAGCAAACCCTCACGATGAGCTTCTAAATATGTTTTGAGGATACGAGGCTCCTTATAAAAATGAGTGGTGTGAGAATCCGAGATAATTAAGTTTAAATTTTTAGTCCCCTTTTTATTTTTTGACAAAATATTAATATGCGTTGACATCGCATTTTGGTAAGCTTGTTCATCAATAAAGGCCGCATTAATATCTTGATAATTATTGACTTTCTCGCTTAATATCCCTTTTAACATCTTAATAAATATTTCCGCTGTTGCTTTCGCATCATTTAGGGCCCGATGGTGTTGGATTAAATCAACATCGAAAAATTTTGCTAAGGACTTTAAATTAAAGGTTTTAAGTTTATGACCATAACGAATTTTTGCTAACTGCATGGTATCAATGGTCGGAAACTCCTTCGTAAACAAACCGGCGTCCTTTAAATTTTTATACAAATGGGAATTGTCGAAACTAGCATTTTGCGCCACTAATAAGCAGTCTTTAATAAAAGTATGAAATTCACCGATTACCTCAAAGATAGCCGGAGCGTTGCGAACATCGTCATTTGTGATATTGGTTATTTCCGTAATATATGCCGGAATAGCCTTTTTTGGTTTAACGAGAGTTGAATATTCGTCAACTATTTGCAGATTTTGGATTTTGACGGCTGCAATTTCAATAATTTCGTCATAGTTACTGGATAAGCCCGTTGTTTCTAAGTCATAGACAACAAAGGTCGCTGTCCGTAAATCAATATCGGCATCGGTAAAGGCAATTTTAAATTTATTTTCATCAATTAAGGCTCCTTCCACACCATAAATCGGTTTAATGTTCTTTCCCTTGGTTAGATTATACAAATCCGGCAAAGACTGAATATTAAAATGGTCGGTAACTGCAAGGGCGGAGTGACCGAAATCAAGAGCAGTATTCACATAATCTTTGATATCCATCACACCATCTTGGGTGGACATTTTGGTATGGGCATGCAGTTCAATGCGTTTTTCTTTTGCATTATCAACACGCTTTTGCACTTCACTTGGCCCCAAGCCATGAATTTCCCGGATTTTAATCACCACATCATTGGAAAAACGGTCAAATTCAGCTAAGCCAAAAACTCGAACTTTTTTCCCGGGAAAAGCTTGATTTCGATAAAATTGTTCCATTTTTGGATCTTTATCATTTAAAAAGAGTTTGACGATGATAGAGTCGGTCCCATCAAAAACAGTCGCTTCATAGATTTTAAAATTGCCTTTTTTTTCCTGGATGCTAGCACTGATAACATCACCGCTAATGACAAAATTTAAATTGCCGTGTTTTTGATAGTGTTCTACTAACTGCACTTCTGAAGCCGGAACATCTTTAAGCAAGGTAATTGGACCATTGATTTCCGATTTCATTTTCGGTTTTTTGAAAACTTTTTCTTTTTCTGTAATACTTTTAGCAAAACGATCATACAGTTCTTGATTTTTAATGGCCTCCTTCGTTGCTTTCGATAAATTAGCAGCAATGGTTTTCGCAATCGGCGTTTCAAAATTACTGACCGATACATTGAAAGCAATTTCTGTTAAGTGATAATCATTAAAACCACTTTGCAAACTGGGGATTAAACTTTCAACCATTGTCACTTCTTCTTCGCTACCAACATATATTTTGACAGTGTTTTGTGAAAAATGGGTATTTAAAACTTTTAAGGTCGCAAACCGCGGTTTTTCATCAATACAACAATCAAGAATATCTTGATAATAAGTAGCTAGCATTTCATCATCAAGCATAGGATTTTGATAGTTAATAAAGATTTTTAGCTGATGTTCTTGGTCAGCGTTATAAACCTCATTTAGGCGGCGGATGAAAAGCTGATAACTAGCTAAACTTAAAGGTGTTGGAAAGCGAAAATAAAATTCCCATTGTCTCGCAAGTTTTTTAATTTTCAGTTCCAAAAACTCACCTTTTTTTAGTTCTTGATGGTCAGCAACTTTTAAAATATTTAATAATTGTTGATAACGGTTTTGGCTCATGTTAATTAACCTCTTGAAATAATTCTATCACAAACGCCTTCTTTAATCCAGTCTTATTTAGTGTAAATAAAAGGCAAAAACGAAATTTTCCCTTCCTCTAAACATAAAAATAAATCGCTAAAAAATGTAAAACGAAGCCCAAAATAACGAATAAATGCCAAATCATATGGGTAAACTTAAATAATTTTAATGTATAAAAAACAATCCCGATGGTGTAGGCAACACCGCCCCCTAGTAAAAGAAGCGTTCCATATAAGCCGATGGCCGCAATTATCGTTTTTAAGTAAAAAAAAGCCATCCATCCTAATCCAACATAGAGAACAAGGTGAAATATTTTAAATTTACCAAACCAAAACACATTCATCAAAAGACCCAAAAGCGCACTAAGCCACATTAATGAACAAAGCGTAATTCCTAAATTCCCGCCAATGGCGATTAATGTAAATGGGGTATAGGTCCCCGCAATCAACAAATAAATTGACATATGGTCAAATTTTTGGAATAATTTTTTAGCCTTTCCTCCTAAAGGAAGACCATGATAAAGCGTCGATGCCGAAAACAAAAGAATGGCACTTAAGCCATAAAGTAAATAAGCCCAAAAAACTACCTTACTTTGACTGCTAAGACCTTTAATCAAAAGGAGAATTAAAGCAAAAATGGCCAACAATCCCCCAAGCCCATGGGTAACGGCATTACCGATTTCTTCCCCAACCGTATAAAACTTTTTCGTCGGGGGAACTTTTTGCGAAATATAAATTCTTTCACCTTTAATCATTAAACTGCCAATTCTTTCAATAGAACGATATTCAGGAGTTCGCAAGAGGATTTCTTTACTTTGATAAAGTTTGAGGGGTGAAATTTCTTTTCCATCAACGAAAAGATTTCGACGTTTTTGCTTATTAGCTTCCCAATATTGGTTTAAAATGTTTAATGCTTCTTTCAGTTCTTCCGCCGTTGGTGTATAAAAAGCATTGATTTTTACTAGTTGATCAACGGTTGAAGTAGCCTTTGCAAGACAGCCTAAGTTTTTACCACGCTTTAAATCGGCAATCAATTCACTATCACTTGGCTTTATTCGATCAATTAAAGGTTTTTTACTAATTGAAGCAGCAAAAGAAACTTGTTGAAAGACAAAATCAATATTACTATCTTGACTCCAACCAAGAAAGGTGCGATATTTCTCCTCATCAAAAAACAAAGCCTTAACTCGTTCAAAATTGGCTATTTTTCGATATGAAAGAACACCTTCAGGAGTATCAATAATGGCAATAAAATTAAGTGAACCAAATTCTAGTTGATGGCTTTGCTCAAAATCACGAACTTTAATGGTCATTGTTTTTATCAATGAACAAGAAGCTTTCGGAATCGCCCAACCTTTAATCAAAGATCCGGCTATTATTTTCATATTGGCTTTAAACTGTTTTCTGTCAACATCATCAACTTTTACATATAGTTCCCCTTCCTTCGTTTTTAGATATTCCATCAATAAAGGAAATTCATTGCGATGAGAGAAAACAAAAGCCGCATCGTTTTGATTAATGATAATGACATCAGCCTCATATACATGGGGATTATGAAGAATAAAATGATGATGTGCTTTGATAAAAAAATAACTCCGAGCCATTTATATGCCTACTTTCGAAAACAATTTTTCTTAATAAAAATCATGTTGCCTTTATTTTTCATATTATACCATAGAATAATATTCGTTTCTAATGAAAATAAACCTCGACGGAGGTTTATTGTTCATTCGGATTTAAAATGTCTAAAACTTCTTTGATTTGCTTCATTGCAAAGTCCATTTGTGATTTAACATGGGTTGCCGTATAGGAAGTTCTTAACAAGCTTTGCCCCACCGGAGTGGCTGGTGAAATAACCGGATTAACATAAACACCCCGATTCAACAACATTTTACAAGCTAAAAAAGTCTTTTCATCTTCATAAGTATAAATGGGAATAATGGGCGTTGAACTTTTAATGATATTAATCCCCAAATTAATTAGTCCTTGGCGCATATATTCGCTAATATCCGCTAAATCCTTAACTCGTTTAGGTTCACGGGCTAAGATTTTTAGAGCGGCTCGTGCACTTTGAACACTGGCTGGGGTAATAGAGGCACTGAAGATAAACGGACGGGAAACGTGCTTGACATATTCGATCACTGACGCTTTGGCGGACATGAACCCTCCTAAAGATGCTAACGATTTACTGAAAGTTCCCATAACAACGTCAACTTCTTCTTCCAAGCCGAAATGTTCCGCCGTACCACGACCATATTTCCCAAGGACGCCTAAACCATGCGCATCATCAACCATGACGCGAGCGCCATATTTTTTGGCCAGTCTCACAATCTCCGGCAGAGGGCAAATATCACCTGTCATGGAGAAAACTCCATCGGTTACAATTAAAATACCTTTCTCTGGACCAATGGATTTTAAGATTTTTTCAAGATCATCCATGTCATTATGTTCATAGCGCAGTAATTTAGCATAACTTAAGCGGCAAGCATCATAAATACTCGCGTGGTTTTCTTTATCCCCGACAATGACATCATTGCGGCCAGCTAAAGCACTGATAATTCCTAAATTACTTTGAAAACCGGTACTAAAAGTTAAGGATGCTTCCCGATGTAAAAAATCCGATAATTCCTTTTCTAAAGCAACATGAATATCTAAAGTTCCATTTAAAAAGCGGGACCCCGAGCAACCAGACCCATATTTTTTGATGGCATCAATTCCTGCTTGAATCACTTCCGGATGAGAAGTTAATCCTAAGTAATTATTGGAGCCAATCATTAAAGTTTTCCGACCATTGATTATTACTTCGGTATCCTGTCCTGTTTCAAGAGGGTTAAAATAGGGGTAAACGCCACGGGCTTTAACAGCTTCAATATGAGCAACTTGCTCGCACTTCTTAAATATATCCATATTGTCCTCCAAATAATTTCTTTTATTATAACACAATCGCGAATAGATTCAAGTTAATTAATAACTTGCCCTGTTGTTCCAACATCAATTTGATGGGAAAACATATGAAAGGCTGATTGGTACTATCAGCTTTTTAATGTTTAATTTAACTTCAAAATTATCGCTTATTATTATCCAATTAACGGTACTTTTCTTTAAAATAGTTAGAAATATTTTCCAAAGATTTTAAGAGTATTTCATCTTCATCTATTTTCATGTCCGCAAAAATGGCTTCAATCATTTCATTATGAAATTCATCGTGAATTTTGAGCACAGCAAAAGCCGGTTCCGTCAATTCAATGATGACCTTCCGGCGATCTTTTTCTTCTTGACCTCGACGGACATATTTCTTGCGAACCAATCGATCAATGGAGGCCGTTAAGGTTCCGGTGGTAATGCGCAACTTTCTAGCAACTGCCGACATCGTCGGCACGGGAGTATTCCGCACCGTTTCTAAAATATGAACTTCTTTCATCGAAAGTTTAATCCCTCGACTTTTCAAAACATCTTCTTCAATGCTTAGAATGTTGTTAAAAACTTCAACGAGTAATTCATTGATTAAAGCTTTTGACTTGCTCATACATTTCCCCTTTATTTGTTAATGATATAACCAATTCCAAAGGCACCGGGCCCAACATGAGCCCCCACAACCGGTGTTAATGGGAACAATCCGACTTGTTTAATCTTTGGATAATGTTCCATTATTTCATTAGCAACTGCTTTTGCTAATTCGATATTAGTAGTATAAATGATAAAAGGTTCAAAATCAAGTCCTTTGGTTTCTTCGTAGAATTGTTCTTTGACATGTTTGATCGCTTTAACCGAGGTTCTGATTTTTTTAACAGCCACAATTTTACCTTCTTTGGTGATGACCAATAAGGGCTTCAATTTTAACAATGAGCCCATAAAACCTTTAGCAGCACTCAAGCGACCGTTCTTCACAAGATATTTCAAAGTATCTACAGCAAAATAAATCCGGTTATGATCACGAATAAATGTTAATTTTTTGAGGATTTGTGAAACACTCATTTGTTTAGAGGCCATTTCCGCCGCAACCAAGGCCATTTTAGCTTCCGCATAAGCTGCTGTTAGCGAATCAAAAATATGGACCCTAAGGTGGTCTACCATTTGTCCTGCTAGGATGGCATTTTGGGCGGTACCGCTTAAATGAGATGAAATGGTAATAACAATCGCATCCGTAAATCCTTCCGTTTCTAAACGTTGATAAACTTCCAACATCTTCCCGGTTGAAGTTTGGGAAGTCGAAACATTGGTATTGGGCTCTTTAATTAAGCGTTCATAAAAAGCATTGGCTTCAATATCAATAAAATCTTCAAATTCCTCACCATTAACATTGAGTAAAGAGCGAAAGACATCAATTTGGTAAGGATGTTTTATATAATCAATTCCAGAATTCCCACAAACAATGATGGCAATTTTTTCTGACATAATTATTCCTCCGTTTTGTTTGTATATCAAATTGTTTGACTTGCTAAATAATAACACAAACAAAACGGTATTGCAAGCAAATTTCGCTTTTTTTACAAAGCCGAAAAAATGACTTCTAATTCCATCAAAGCCGAATTTGATAATAACTCGCAAAAGGGATTTAACTTGAAGGCAGTGCCTTTTAAGCACTAAAAAAAGCATTCAATCATGCTAGTGATTCAAATGCTGTTACCAAGTTCGAGGTTTACGATATTTAAAAGAAAGCCAATCAATTTTATCAAGATAGCATTCTGGGTGACGGCTGCATAATAACTCAACTGAACCTTGGGATTTTCTTTCCGTCATTAAATCAAGGCGCTCTAATTCATTTTTTAGTTTTATAGCGGTCGCTTCACCACAAGCAACTAATTGCGCATGGGGGAAAATATCTGCCAAGGCTTCTTTCAATAAACCGAAATGCGTACAACCTAAAATGAGCGTATCAAAATCCTTATTCAAAAGTGGTTTCACAATTTCCAAAACCTGCGCTTTCGTTTCCGCTGATTGTCGATTAGGGCTTTCAGCTAAAGGAACTAACTCCGAGGTCGCTAAAGAATAGACTTTAGCCTGCCATTCTTCTAGATAATTTTGGTACATGCCCAAAGAAATCGTCAACTTCGTGGCAATAACAGCAATTTTTTTGGCTTGTGATTGATTAAAAGCGGCTAAAGCAGTCGGTTCAATAACCGTGATAATGGGAATTTTCGCCCAATTAATTAATTTTTGCGCGTTTGCGGAAGCGGTATTGCAAGCAATAACAATAGCTTTGACATCTTTCTTGATAAAAGCTTTACCAATTGTTAAAACACGGTTTTCAATTGCCGATTTTGTTTTTGTCCCATAGGGATAAAAAGCATCATCCGCCAAATAAATAAAATTTTCTTGAGGCATTAAAGCCTTCAAAGATTCTAAAACTGTTAAACCACCAATTCCTGAGTCAAAAACTCCGATGGGACTATTTTTATCCATAATATCCTTCTTCTATTTGTATCGATTATAATATATTTTACTTAATAAGGAGCGAGTATTATCCGGAACTAATTTTAATGCTTCATAAAGTTGATGATTGTGAATTAATTTACGAACTTGAGAAGCACTGATCGGTTCGCCATCATAATCAATTCGCTCTATTTCAGTGAGTGACTTTCCTAACACTAATTTTAAGTTATTGTTATAAGTTACCATCATCGGGTGAGATTCAGTTCCGATATAACGATGGGTAATATTTAAAATGGGCATGAAGTAATTTTTGAAAATTAAAGCGTCCAAATAAGCATATTCATTATTCCGAGTACTGTCTTCCTTTAAAAAATAACTGGGAAAAGTTAAATTAGAAACTAAATATGGTGAGGACGGAGCAACAATAACATTGGGTAAATGCGCAACCCCCAGTTTAACTAAAGCCATTCGTTCTGCGGTTGAAAACTCAGAACGATCTTCTTGAAGAACAAATAACAATAATGTTTGATGGTTTTTGATTGCTTGTTCAATCAAAAATAAGTGGCCCAATGTCATCGGATTACAATTAACAACAATCGCACCGTTATTGTTTGTTGTTAAAGCTAATTGTTTTTTTAAGTCTTGCAAATAAAGCGTAATAGGGTAAGAACTGCTTTCCAAAATACTGATTCGCTCTGATTCAACAATCAACCGCATTCCCATATTTAAGAAAAAGTCACGATAAATGCGTTTTGTAAAAACTTGAAAAAAATGCTCATTTTTACTATGTAAAAAACTGACAGCTTGATTGACCATTTTCAAAGCCAATTGTTCACCTTGATACTCATCGGAAACCGCTAAGCACTTAATAATGTGCTTGCTTAAGGAAATTGTTGCAATGATTTCCTTATTATCTTCCATAAAAAAAGTTTCCGTAATATCATTATCGAAATTAAGGTCAAACTTTTCCAAAAACGCTTTTATTTGTAATTTTTCTGAATCAAGATAAGCTTCTTTTATTACCATCATTCCACCTTATTTCTTGACTTGGTAAAGGGAATCAATAATGGTTCCATCACGGTATTTAACCACGCCGATGATTTTTTTATCATGGACAACGACCTGCGGTTTCGAAGTAATTTGATAGCATAATGTCAATAATTCATCAATCGGTTTAATATTAAGACGAGAATTTCGAAGTTGCGCAAGTAAATCTTGACGTTTAGGATTGATGGCAATCCCTCTTTCAGTTACCAGAACATCCACATCTTCACCCGGAGTTGTGCAAGTTGTGACTCGTTCTTTAATAATCGGCATTCGCGATTTAATTAAATTAGTAGTAATAATCGTTACTTTGGCACCATGAGCAGTATCAGAATGACCACCACTACCACCAATCAGCCAATTATTGGAATCCGTCGTGACATTAACATTGAAATCTAAATCAATTTCCGTAGCCCCCAAGATGACAAAATCGAGGTTATTGACAATGGGATTTGGTTCCATGGGATTACCATATTCCGATGATGACATCGCAAAATGATGATCATTATCACGATAAGAAGTTACCGCCTCCAAATCAAAGCACTGGACATCATATAATTTTTCAAATAGACCAAGTTTAAGCATCTGAACATAATAAGCGGTAATTCCTCCCGAAGCAAAACTGCCGACAATGTTTTGGGCAAGCATTTGTTTTTTTACAAAATCAGCAACGGCTAGAGAAGTCCCTCCCGCCCCAGTTTGCATCGAAAAACCCGTTTTTATCATTCCTAATTCATGAAGCAATTTGGCTGCATCTCGAGCAATTTTTAAACCAACGGGGTCGGTAGTGATTTTAGTTGTTCCCGAAACAATGCCTTTTTGTTCACCAATGGATGGTAAAACAACAACCGCATCTACATAGGAATGAGGAAATTCCGGATTATCAATTTTATCAACAACTGTATCAGTCACTAAAATGACTTTTTTAGAAAATTTTAAATCGGGAATCGCATACCCCAAGGCTCCACAGGCATTCTTACCGAGGGAACCGGTGCCATTGCCCATACAATCAACAGCCGGGGTTGCTAAAATGGCAAAATCAATCGCTAACTCACCGGCTTCAATGGAGCGAGCACGACCCCCATGGGTTTCCATAATCAGAAGATTTTCTAAATAACCTTGGCTAATCGTCTTAGCAACATCGCCATTGAGATAATTAGTGGTAATGGACGTAATGTTTTTATTTTTAATTAATGATGATAAACAAGCATTATTGGGGAAAATGGAACTAGGAGCAAAGTGTAGATTTTTTAAACCCATTTTTTCTACAACTTTCGCAGTTTGATTTAAGACTTCATCACCATTACGAAGGTGATGATGAAATGATAGAGTCATGCCATCCGAAATCCCCATCTCCTTAAACATCGCTTCCAAAGATTCAAAAAAAACAATCTGATGATTGGTGTTTTTTTCAGGAATCATTATTCGTGGTTTTTTTTGAAAAGCCGTTGGGGAAACAAAGGGTTTAAAGCCAACCGGGACTTCTCGTTGTAGACTGTTTTTCATATTTCACCTAAAGCAATTGGAATTTTTCAGCTTTTTTTAAGATATTAATCGCTCGATCAATAATTGGTTTATCAATCATTTTACCATCAAGACTAAAGACAGCTAAACCACTGGCTTCAGCTTTTTTCTTGGCTTCAATAACTCGTTTAGCCCATGCGATATTTTTTTCACTTGGCGAAAAGACATCATTAATGATGCTAACTTGATTGGGGTGAATGGCCGTCTTCGCATTCATCCCAAACATTTTTGCCGTCTCACAATCCTTACTCAAGCCTTGTTCATCTTTTGTATCTGTAAAAGGAGTATCAATGGCATCAATTTTTTGCGCTTTGCAAGCATAAATAACGCAGAAGCGTGGATATATTATTTCCAAACCAGGTTTTGTTCTTTCAATTTCCAAATCCGTTGATAAATCTTCGGCTCCTAATAAAATCCCATTGACCCGAGGAAATCTGGCTAATTCATTAACTTCTAAAACCGATTGAGCTAGTTCAATAATCGGAATAATTTTTATTTCTTTGCTTATTTGTTTAGTTTGTTCGATTTCATCAAGCATCTTTGAAAGATCTAAAACATCTTTAACTTTAGCCTTGGGAAGCATAATGGTATCTAGTTGCTGGCAAACCACGGCTTGTAAATCTTTCTGAAAATAAGGAGTATCTAAACCGTTAATCCGGACAATCATTTCTAAACTATGAGTTTGTTTTGACTCAAGATAATGAGAAACCAGCATACGGGCACTATCCTTTTCATTAATATGAACGGCGTCTTCCAAGTCTAAAATAAGGCCATCACTTTCAAAAACATCGGCATTTTGAAGCATGGCCGGATTATTTCCCGGAATAAAAAGTAAACTTCTACGCATGTTGTTTCATCCTTTCGATGGCCGTTTTTAAACGAGCTTTGATAACATAATCAAGCGCTCCTTTATCTTGGCATAGCACATGAACATTAGTTATGTTCATTTCTCGTAAGGTTGATAAAATGGTATTATGAATTTGTTCGGAGAAATAAGCAAAAACGATGCTTTCAATCGTGATTTTTAAAGCATCCGCTTCCCGAACTGTTATCATAACATCACTTGATTCTAATGTCCCAGCCACACCAATTTTCATTTTTTTATCGCTTTCTACTGTTTGCCAAGGCAACAATTCGATTCATTTCATTTTTTAAAATCATAAAACCTTCATCAGTTCCCATTCCCGGCTTAGCTAAACATTGCGTAGCTTTGCAAGCAACGGCAATATTGGTGGTCGCTTGAGCGGAAATATTGGTTTCATTACAAGTGCCGCCACAATAACTGCCGATTTGCTTGTCATTACAGTAAATAATCGCTTCCGCAACATTATTAATTCCGCCTAAATCAGGCGTTTTAATTTGCAATATATGTCCTGCTTTATTATCCGCAAAATATTTTACATCTTCTAAAGTATTGCACCATTCATCAGCTACAATTTCTACCGGAATATTTTGCTCATCCAAAGATTGGGAAATGTCACGTAGAGCAATCATCGTACCTTCACGATCACCCGTATCAACCGGACCTTCAATCCGCAATTTAAATGGTTTAGCTGCTTCCGCTAATGTCTTAATATAATCAACGATTTTCGAAACATCATTTTGGAAAGCAATTCCCAGGGTTCCGTAAGTGTCAATTTGAAAAACGGGATAGTATTGATCATTAGTCCTTAATTTAAGAACCCGATTGCGAAGCCAAACAATATAATCAAACAATATTTCACCTTTTTCGCCAAGTTTCGTTTTGACATGATTAATCAAGGCATGAGGAAGAATATCAGCTTGTTTAATAATCATTTTATCAGCATTCAAGTAGCGTTCATCACCGGATTGGGTAAAAATGGGGACAGTTTGATATACAGGATCATTGATTCCGTACTCTTCACGAATGACTTCCGCCATAGAAACTCTTTTCACAAGCGCAGCGGCCATTAATAAGGCTTGAGTAACCCCATAACGAATGGCGGTGTGCAATTTTTGGCCGTTAATTGTTAAGCGGTCATATTTCTCTGCAAGTTTTCTAAAGCCCAAAACATCTTCTTTTAAAAGGAGCGGTTTAATGTTTTTCTCAATAAAAGGCATAAAATCGGCTGCTAAAAACAAGGGATCGCGCCCCCCAGCACCGCTATATTGGACAGCGGCGCAATCACCAATGGCAACGGAACCGTCTTCAAGAACTAGTTGAAGGGAAATGGCTTCGCCAGGTTGGCGAATTGATGAGAACCCGGGCGTTAATGGTTCACCAACATAAATAAAACCGTCAAGTTGGGCTCCGGCTTTAATCGCTTTTTGATCATCAAAATAAAAACCAGTGTAAGATTGCGAGATAATAACATCAACAATTTTCATAATTTCACCTTTTTGGTCGTCCAATTAGTTCGCCTTCACTAACAGCATAGATATCATCAACAGTCATTTGGAAGGAAACAAGACGGCCTTCATATTTTGCCCTTTCTTCTATTTTTTTACGATGAAAATCTTTTATTTCATCGGTGAAACCTAAATTTCCAAAATCTAATATTCTAATTATTCCTTCATTGTCCCTAGCCGGAAGAATTTTTCCTGCATTAAAGCGACTAGGAGCAAAAGGAATATCAATTATTCCCAACTCGAAGGCCTTAACAGTGCCAATTGCCAAATCCCCTTCTCCCAAGCGGAAGACATATGCTAATAACGAATCAACTTCTTTTTTGATTTGTTCTTCTTCGTCCTTTAATTGAGATAATTCACCAAAAGACTGATCTTTCAACAAACTAACCACCAATTTGGAAGCTTTAATTCCTTGAGCATTGGCTTCTTTCGTCGGAATGCCAACCGATTCCAGTGGCGTTTTGGTAATCATCTTCGTGGCTTTACTTAAAGCGGCCACCGTCGAACTCAAAGCAATTAAACCCATCGCCTTGGCTTCATCGGCGGGAAAGCCCGCCATCCATTGATGAAAAACTGTGGTGACAATCACATCACGATAGCCGTATTTGTACAAATAAGCTTCGGTTTGTGATTGAAGGGTATGGATGGCTGCAACATCTTGAATGACATTCCCGCACATCCCATAACCAACCGTGATATTCTTAACACCCTGTTCCGCAGCCAGTAAAGCTTCAATGATACTGACAGTATTGGAAATGGAAGGGGGGACTAAGGTCCCGGTCAAAGGACCAAAAGGCTCTCGGTTTAAACTTACTCCATGGTCCTCATAATAGCCTACTAAACGGTCACAATATTGCCAATACCAAAGGGAATCAGCAATTGAGACGTTTTTCGCATATGGCAGATTATAAGAAATTCCACCACCTTCATTTGATGTCCAACCGGCAGCATGAATAATTTCCGCAAGTAAGCGAGAATCAGGCGTTCCATGCCGAGCTTGAAGCGGGACATTGACACTATCAGCAACCCGCCGGCACATTTCGACGCCATAGTTGACAGCAGGAAAACCGTTTAACATGCTCCGATTGCGACGACGACTTTCCTCAATTCCTCTTTCTGCTTCAGCATAGCGATTTTGTCTAGTATAACTGTCGATTGTAGAAGGAAGAAAATCAGCTCCCGCTGCTTCTAAAAACTGCATCAATTCAATATGGCGATCAATATCGGCGACACCCGCTCGCGGTTGAACAAGGGTTCGACCTTGTTTTTTCGCCTCAGCCATTTTAAGAGCAAAGTTTTTATGAGCCGGAATTTTCTTTAAATTAGCGATGGCAATGTCGAGATTTAGTAATTCACTGCTTCCTGTTGGCCAAGAAGCAAGCACTTGTTGACGAACTTTAAAAAATTCAGCTTCGGTCCATTTTTTATTGCGCAATTCCATTTATCTAAATTTTTTCTAGGCTACCTTTCATTATTTTAAGAGCTATTTCAGGATGGTCAATACTTAACAATCCCATTGCTGAAAGAACATATTGACGATCAATTAAAAACTGGGGCTTAACAGGACGGAGTTCTAATGGTTTTTGATTATCCGCACACAATTTTAAGAGCATTTCTTGGGGCTTTTCATCATGAATGACAACCCCACCCGTACCAATAATATATTTTACTTGGGTTAAATCTTTTCCAGTTTGGTAATAAAGCAGTCCCATCGGGGTATAGGCTTGCTCCATTTTACCAACATGACGACTCATGGCTTTATCATGGCATATTCCCCCAAAAAGACGGTCGATTTCACAATCATAAGGGCTAAGGGCGATCATATCAACATGATCATGACGGAATTGGGCTTCTTTTCTCATATCAATCCCTTGCTCTAAGTATAAAGCTCGTTCTTGTTCACTTAGGGTCGCATCAATTCCCAAAGCGGAATAACGCATTCCCAAATCACCTTCCACTGTTCGTTTCGCAAACGGTTCAGAAAGACCTTTTAAAACCACATCAGCGCGCTTGGGATAACCATAACCCAATGAATAAAGATCAGTTGTCGCCCCACCGACATCGGAAATCACTAAATCCCCCAAGCCTTCTTCATGAAGATATCCTTTGGATAATAATTCTGCGGCCTTTAAAACGGCATAGGGAGTTGGAAGCATAACGGCATCAATTTCGGATTCAATTTGTTTGATGCCTTTGGCAACAATAATATTTTCCAAAAAAATCTTTCTAACTACTTCTTTCGCCTTATCAATATTGAGAACATTAAGTTTGGGCATAATGTTCTCACAAATAAAACCATTAACTTGTTTTTCGGTAAAGATATCGCGGATGTCATCTTGAGCGGCTTTGTTACCAGCAAAAATAATAGGAATTTTTAAATTAGCTGAAGCCAACATTTTCGCATTATGAATAACAACTTCGCTATTGCCACCATCAGTGCCTCCGGCTAATAAGACGATATCAATTTTTTTGGTTTTCATTAAATCAATATCCGTCTTGGTTAGGAAATGCGAAAAAACTAAATCAACTTTCCCACCAGCACCATAACAAGCCCGTTTGGCAGCTTCAACAGTTAATTCTTCCACTAAGCCAACAGCGGCCATTTTCAATCCACCAGCTGCGGAAGAACAAGCAATGATTTTAGAAAAGGGGATAACACCAATTTTTTCCTTTAATAACGACAAAGCACGATGATAACCAAGCCGAATATCTGATGAAACAGTTGTAAAATGGGAGGATGTCCCCAGCAAAATTCCTAAATCAAGGTCAACAGCTGTTAATTTTGTATAAGTCGAGCCAAAGTCAATTAAAAGACAAGCGTTCATCTTGTTTCCAAATCGGCCTTTATCGTCGGCAAAACTTGGTCAATGGTGACTCCTGGGGGGAAAACACGGTTAAAACCCATATCTTTAAAACGTTTTTCCACCGTTTCAAAATCTTGTTTACCGACAACAATATTACCACCCACATATAAAAGGATTTCACCAATGCCAGCTTCTACACATTTTTCACGCAGGCCAACACAATCAAGTTCACCATGGCCATATAATGATGAAACCATTATCATTTGTGCATTTGTTTCGATAGCTGCATTGATAAAATCTTCTTGCGTTGATAAAACCCCTATGTTAACGACATTATACCCTTCATTTGTTAATACATACTCAATAATCCGGTTACCAACAGCATGAACATCGGCACCGATTACCCCAATGACAATCGTTTTCATGGTTTTCTCCTTTTAGGTTTTTACTTATTAATTATACCATAAGCAGTTTGTTTAAACAATAAGATTTCAGCACTTATTCTAGTAATCTGCGAAGAAATAAGCGCAAAAAGAGTAGCAAAAAAAGGCAGTTTTTTACTGCCCAGTATAATTATTTTTTGAGATTATTCAAAAATACTTGCAAAGTATCTTTGGCATTCCCTAAAAATAAATGAACATTGGTTTTTGAATACAATGGGTTGTTGACTCCGGAATATCCCGGTTTCAAATCAAAGTTAAAAATAAGTACTTCTTTAGATTCATCAACATTTAAAATCGGCATTCCATATAAAGGTGTGTCTGGTTGGTTCCGGGCGGCCGGATTTAAAACATCATTGGCACCTACAACAATCGTCACATCGCTGTCTTTAAACTCCGGATTGATGGCATCCATTTCATAAAGATCATCATAATCAACATCGACTTCCGCAAGCAATACATTCATATGCCCGGGCATTCTTCCCGCCACCGGATGAATGGCAAATTTGATATTCACCCCTAAAGTTTTTAAATAGTCAGCCAATTCTTTAACTTGATATTGTGCTTGTGCAATAGCCATACCATAACCCGGAACAATAATCACCTTCTTAGCCGCTTTTAAGACCGCAAAAGGATCGGATTTGGTTTGGCTTTCATCGTGTTCTTCTTCGCTAACTTGTTTAACAACTTTAGTACTCGTTTTACCTAAAAGAATATCTAGTAATTTCCGATTCATGGCTTTACACATAATTTGGGTTAGGAGCAAGCCCGATGCACCCACAATTCCACCAATTGACACCAATAAGATATCATTAATCGCCAGTCCGGTAATCGCCCCAGCCACACCCGACAAACTATTAAGAAGAGATATAGTGATTGGCATATCAGCACCACCAATTTTTATGGTAAACACCAATCCAAATAAAGCTGAGATAAGAAGCCCGAAAATGACAATCCATAAAGGTTTAACCGAAGGAATAAATATAAGCACCAGCAAAGCAAGCATTAAAATTAATAAAGTTAGTAAAAGGGGCGAATGATATGGTAAATTAATCGGTTTTTGGGTCATTTTGCGAGCCAATTTAAGGGCGGCAATTAAACTACCGACAAAAGTAATGCTACCAATTAAAAGAGCAATTAACGCCGTGATTTGGCTAAACAGATTATCCTCAGCACCTATTTTAAATAGCGCAAATCCCCCGACTATGGTCGAAGCTAAACCACCTAAACCATTAAGCAGAGCAATCATTTGCGGTGTTTCAATCATTTTGACTTTAACAGCCATGAAAATACCAATTACGGCACCAACAAATAAAAAGATATACAGAAACCAAATACCAAGAATCTCATGGCGAAGTAAAGTAATGATGACCGCAAGCAACAAACTGAAAGCACTGATGCCATTACCCAAACGGGCTTTGTCAACTTTACTCATTAAGAAAATGCCAAACATGACTAATAAGGCTAAGACAGCGGAAATAACATAATAAATTACATCATTTTTTAATAATTCTAACATTCTATTTAACCTTATCCTTTTTTCTTGAACATTTTGAGCATCCGATCAGTGACACCAAAGCCGCCAAAGACATTAATGGTAGCCACAATGATGGCAATGCCACCCAATATTGATGCTAGCACACCATGTGCATCTTTCAAAGAAATGGCTGTTGCGATTAGTGCGCCAATCAAAGTAATCCCCGAAAGTGCATTCATTCCACTCATTAAGGGCGTATGTAACAAAGAGGGGACATTATTAATCAGTATATAACCTAAAATGGTAGAAACTAAAAAAACAGCAACTAAAATCCACTCCATTATTTCAACCCCATGGCTTCTAGTGTTCCTTCGTGAACAAGTTTATAATCATGGCAGACGAGAATCGATGAGGTGATTTCATCACTCAAATCAAGAACTACTTCATTGTCTTTCACAAGATATTTTAATAAATTGTAGATGTTTTGTGCAAACATCCAAGTTGACGAAGTCGGTAACATCCCCGGAATATTTTTTGTTCCATCAACTTGAATGCCAAAATAATTGACTACTTCGCCAGCTTTGGTTACCGCACAATTTCCGCCTTGATCAATAGAAATATCAATTATATAGGATCCCGGTTTCATGGATTTGACCATTTCTTCATCAATAATAATCGGCGCTCTTTTACCAAATACTAAGGCAGAAAGGAAAATAATATCCGCCTTGGCAACGATTTCGCGAAGATGATCACGTTCAACAGCGAGCCACTTTTCACTTAATTTATTAGCGTGTTTGCCATCACTGCTGACGGCAATTTCGCTCGGAATGCCGGATTCAACAATTTTAGCTCCTAAAGATTGAGCTTGTTCATTGGCTTCAGGACGAATATCAGTGGCATAAACAACGGCTCCCAAACCCCGAGCTGTCGCAATAGCTCGTAATCCAGCAACACCGGTGCCAACAACTAAAACATTAGCAGGCTTAATCATTCCAACAGCTGACCCAATCATCGGGATGAATTTCCCTAAACTATCGGCAGCGATTAAAATACCTTTATAGCCAGCACAAGTACTCATGGATGATAAAGCATCCATCGATTGCGCTCGACTGATTCGTGGAATACCATCAAGCGTTAAGGCTTTAACACCTTTGGCCGTCAGTCGTTTAATCATTTCATGATTGTTGGGAGCGGCGGGGTGTAAAAAAGTAATTAGGGTTTGCCCTTCCCTCATCCAATCAATTTCATGTTCTTTTAAATTTTCATTGTATTGTGGTTCCTTAACTTTTAAAATAATATCCGCTTTTTGAAAAATGTCTTTCGGACAACTAAGCATGGTTGCCCCAGCAGCTTGATAGTCATTGTCATGATAAAAAGCATTTTCGCCAGCGTTAACTTCAACTAAGACTTGATGTCCGTCTTGGACCATTTTTTTAACTGTTTCGGGAGTCGCGGACACTCGAGACTCACCATGTAGTATTTCCTTTGGAATACCAATAATCATAAAAAATCGCCTCTTTTCTCATTTAAGAATATACCATTTTTAAACAAAAAAAGCAAGCAACAAAAATGGATTTGAAAAGCACCCAAATAAGAAAATCAATTCACAAGCATTTCTAACAAGAAACAATATAAATAATTTTAAATATCTAAAAATGTTCTCCATTTTCACAATTGTAAACGGACAATTTTATCGTGATTGCAAATAAAAAAGGGGGAGATTTTAGTTAATCTCACCCTTACGAGTAAATTTCTTTTTTAGAACTTGTTCAACAAACAATTTTGCTAATTCGGGATCAAATTGCGTCCCCGCATTAATGATTATTTCTTGAATTGCTTCATCCTCACTCATCTTTTTACGATAAACTCGATCCGAAGTCATCGCTTCAAAAGCATCAACAATCCCGATAATCCGGGAAAACAACGGAATTTCCTCTTGTTTGATACCATGTGGATAGCCTGTTCCATCCCAACGTTCATGATGAGTAAGAGCATAATCAGCTAAATTGGAATATTCATCGGCCGCCCTTAAAATATGATAACCATTTTCCGTATGCGATTTTATTTTTTCGAATTCTTCTTTGGTTAATTTCTCCGGTTTACGAAGAATTTCATCAGGGACGGATATTTTCCCAATATCATGAAAAAATCCCGCCATTTCTAATTCTCGTAAATCATCAACACGCAAATTTAAAGCCATTCCCATTTTTTTACATAAATCACTAACCCGTTCCAAATGCGTTTTTTCTTCATCAAATTTATCCGTTAATGTTTTTACAATAGCTTTAATCGCATTATTACGATTGCTTTTACCTTCGGTAACCTTGTTGCGGTACATTTGGTTTTCGGCGTTTTTCATAATCTCTTCAAACGGAACATCGGCATTGGTTTTAATTTCATAACCAATTGCTATCGATAGCGAAATGTTTTCAATGCTACTACTCATTAATTCCATTTTGATTTTTTCTTTAAGTGATTCCAAAGCTTCATTAGAGGTTTTGCTAATCAATAAAGCAAACTCATCGCCCCCAATCCGAAAAGCAATGGTATTTTTATTTTCTAAGGCACTAAGAACTTGAGCAACTTTCTTCAGTGCTCGATCACCGGTATGGTGACCATAAGCATCATTGAAAATTTTTAATCCGTTCAAGTCAATCATCATCATCCCAATCGGATAATAGGCCGGTTTATCTAGTTTGGTCATCGTTTCAACAAAATGTCTTCGATTATAAAGTCCCGTTAAAAAATCGTGAAGACTTAAATACTCGATTTTCTTTTGCTTTTGCATGTACTCGGTAATATCCCTTGCTATCCCCACAGCCCCAATGATGTGTTTATTTTCATCATACATTGGTGAAATTGATGCTTCAAAATACAGCTTTTTGCGATTAATAGTTATTGTCCAGTCATAGACACTGCTAGTGCCTTGAAGGGCTTTACGGTGCGCTTGTTCTCTATCTCGTCCATCTTCACCGAAGATATCAATAACTGTTTTTCCAATGAAAGCAGGTGGTTCCATTTTTAAAGTTTTCAAACCACGCCCAAAGACGGAAACAAACCGTAACTGCAAATCAATCTCAAAAATAATATCCGCCGTCGATTGCATCAGTAAAAAAACTCGCTGATTTTCTAAAACTAAATCATGGAAGGTTTTCTGTCCTTCACTAAAATAGAAATCGCTGATTTGTAAAACCTGGTTTAAAGCCTTCCTAATCGTTAAAAAATCATCTTTCTTTGGTTCAGGCAAACGATAACTGAGGGTTGATTTGAGGTCAATTTTTTGAATATCATTTAGCAGTTGGTATAATGGGCGGTTAATTCGGTTGTAGTATACTATATAAAAGACAATCGCAATAATTAGCATCGTGATTAGCAAAACCGAAAAGAACCATTTGAGGACATCCAAGCCATGGGAATATTCTTGCATCGATAAAAATGCCCCCAATAAATAATGATCATCAATAATGTACTTAGTCATTAAGACACCTTTTACATTATGAATTTCAAAATCAAATATTGTTTCGGACTTATTTTGAAGAGATTCTAAATTAGGTTCATAAACCGCCAATGGTTTTAGTTCAATTACCGATGCATCTAGTTCTGGGTAAGCAATTAATTTATCATTCCTATCAATCAAAAAAGCAAAGCCCGTTTCACAAATGGTTTTTTCCGATACAAAATTAATAATTGACCGAATGTCGATGTCAGCCGCTAAAACTCCTAAAAAGTTATCATTTTGATCATAAACAGCCATGGTCGCCGTCACAATGATACGATCATTGGTGGCATTAATAAAGGTCGGTGTGAATTCAATTTTTTGACTATTGACAGCCATTAAATACCACGGTCGTGTCGTTAAATCAAAGCCTGGTTTAGGAACAAAGCCGGAAGAGTTAACCATCGTATTATCCGGTCGACCTAAATAAATGGAGGCAACGGGGGGATGTTTTTGCGTAAATTGCACTAAAAACTCTAGCAATTCTTCATCGGTCGGATTCATTTGAATAAAATAACTAATTGACTGAAGCCGATTTTCGATTTCCCGAAATTTATGTTCAATGTAAAGCGAAATTGATTCCAACTCTAAAGCGAGCTGTTCCTCTTGGTTTTCCTTAATTATTTTTGCTGAGAAAAAAAAGAAGTAAGAAAGAGCGCTAAAGGAAATAACATAATAAATTAAAGCTAAGAGGATTTGTTTTCGCAAAACTTTCATATCTCTTTCTCCTTTCTTTTTTCATTATATCACTATTTAAAATAATTAAAAAGTAATTTGTAAAAAAACAGGGAAAACTAAAGCAAAACAAAGCTCTAAAAATCTTAATTATCATGATAATGGGATTCATGTTATATAAAAACCAACTTCATAACTCAAAAAAAGCTTATCAACATTAAAGATAAGCCTAGTAATTAACAATGGTGACCCGTACGGGATTTGAACCCGTGAATGTAGCCTTGAGAGGGCTATGAGTTAAACCGTTTCTCCAACGGGCCAATTGGTGCGCCCAGCAAGACTTGAACTCGCAACCTCCTGGTTCGAAGCCAGATACTCTATCCAGTTGAGCTATGGACGCTAAAATCATGCTTGTCTATTTTATCATTTTTGTTTAATTAATGCAAGATTAAAACCGGGTTTAAAAAGAAAAAAGGTAGATTGTAAATAGAAAGTAGAAAAAAATTTTATGATAAACATATTTGTAATTTAGATAGTTCTAAATTATAAAGGCTGTCAGAGTTTTTATAGTTTAGAACTTTTTTGCTCATAG
>Ga0116183_1000582_pt1 | contig 42781 bp, 38 predicted proteins | sample AD_UKC078_MetaG_FD_89753 | JGI IMG/M metagenome (GOLD analysis project Ga0116183, IMG submission 89753) | Active sludge microbial communities of municipal wastewater-treating anaerobic digesters from USA - AD_UKC078_MetaG | ecosystem: Engineered > Bioreactor > Anaerobic > Digestate | place: USA...
GACATACTGGAGGCAGGCGAACCGGACCTGCGCAGTTTTTGCAATGACGTCAAAAAAAGCGGTTCATGGGCGCTGATCTACAAAGGGCCAGATGGCGGCATTTACACCGAATCCGTAATCGAGCCGTACTATCGCATGCTGGAGATGATGGATGGAGTTACCACTTGCGGAGAGATTGCCCAAAAGGCAGGGATCACCTGGGACGATGCACGGGAGTTTGTGGAGTTTGCCGTAGCAGAGGGGATTGTTGTTTTGGTTTGATCGAAATGGTGAAGTCGCCTTTGAGACAGTCACGTACCCCCGGCAAAGCCAGGGGGCCTATTGCCTAACTCCCATAACGGGACCAGAAGCTGCTTTTTCTGCCATGATTCTGCTGCAGCCCCTGCATGTAAACAGAGTGGTTGTCAAAAGTCTGCCAATCTGAAACCGATCCGGCAAGCCGGTCGAGTTTTTTGAGATACCGGACTCCGTGGGGGTAGGTTTTGGTCTGCGCCCGGCGCAGGATGGAATCGAGCAGTGCCCGATAGATTAAAGATGCACAGAGCTGACGACCGCCCTTTTCCATGGCTTCGGCCAGTCGCAGCAGTCCTCCGTAGTAATCGTCATTGAGTTGATCGGCACGTTTCAGCAGATACGTTTCAGCCTCCACCAGGCGCTCGATGTCGACAAGAAAGGCAGCATCAACCAGAGATAAAACGCTCTCGCCAAGAATTGTCCCTATTTCACCTGCCAGCACGTCATCCCTCTGGTCGTGGCCGATAACATCCAGCAGACGCTCGAGTGATATGGCACGGCGACTCCTCCTGAAGATGCGCCAGGCGGCATCGTACTGTTTGTCCCGGTTGCCTGCCCGGTCATGAATCTCAAGCAACAGAGTGTCTCGTTCCTCAGCCAAGAAAGTATCCGTTTCCGCTATCTTTTCCAGCCACGACAAAGCGGTAAACCCGTCACCGCTTTCCAGATAAACCTTCGCGATATCCACACAGGCTGCGGTAGAGAGATTTCCCCACGAGGCTAATCGAGCCTGCTCGAACAGTGGTGCATCTTTGAGCTGCCGGGCAAGAGATTCAACATTATTCAACCAGTGCCGTTTCTGGTATTCATCTGATTCCTGATCGGCCTTTTTCTGAAGGCGCCCCACCATCACCCGCATAACCGGTTCTGGCAGATATTCCTTGGCACAGTCAACAATTGCATCCCGCACACCATAATCATCCGACTGAATCACCCTGAACACGAGATCTCCCAGCCACTCCTTATCAGCGCAGCGCGAGGCGTAACTTACAAACAGTTCTCTGGCGTTATAACGAAAAAGATCACCCACATTACCACTGGAATCATCGCAGTGTGCCAGTATACCCACATCAGCCTCGTAAAATGCGGCAACCAGTTCAGCGCCGGTACGCGGATCCTCCACAGCGGCCCGCAGGTCCTCCAGCAGCGCACCCAATTCCCGGGCAAACCGGGCGGATTCGCCCCAACCGATAAAGCGACGACTGCGTTTGAGTTCGGCCAGCTTGGCTTTGAATCGCTTGATATTTTCCTGAGGGGTTGCAATCATCCGCTCAACCAGATCGTCTGAGGCATCAATACTGTTTGCCAGTTCCAGCAGGGCATCGGCCAACCGCTCTTCTCCCAGTTCCAATAATCGCTGTTTCCGTTCTGAATTCAAATGCATTACCTCACTTTTCCGGTTCCCTGACCACAATAAATCATGATTGTCTATCCTTTAGCGTAGCAATCAGGTTGCGCCATTCTGTCAAAGCCGCCATTCGCGGCGATGTTCGGCCAGATATTGCTGCGCTGGCCAGAGTTCTCTGTCCGGTGGCGGTATGATACTGCGTCTGGTGAGGGTCAACAGAAAGCCGGGGACATTGGGATTGGCGCTGATCTGTCGAGAGGTAATGACATCGTAATTTTCGGATACTCCCATCATACCTTCATCAAAGGCCCAGTGGCAGATTTTGCAGAGTGCCATGCCATTTCAAAGATCGTCGTTTCTGCTTCTGCTCCAAGGAATAATGTGGGCAGCATCCACCACGGTATGTCCTTCTGCTGTTATTATCCGTACCCCGCACAGGGCGCAACGGTGATCGTACGTGCTGACAACTATCCGACGAAACCCCTGGTCACGGACAGCCGGTTGATAGTTATCTGCCTCGACAATCTCCTTAACAAGCGGCAGATGTGATTTTTCCTCCAGTAGCTGACTGTAGACAAACGCTTCCCGATTGATGACCGATTGTTCGCGCAACAGCACTGCAGCCTCTGGCGAAAAACAAGATTGTAGCAGTGCCTCTTGTAGCGCCCCCCTGCCATCTCTGCTCTGCATAATGTGAAACAGCTCTTCATCCAGCTTTGCACCCAGGGCATACTTGCGCAGGTAGGTGACGGAGGAGGTGTTGTTGATAATTGCCGGGATAATGGTCGTGCCCGGTTGCGGCACCAGTTCCCAGAACGGTTCCCGTTCGAGGCGGGAAAAGGGAAAGGCGATACTGCTGGTCTGTCCCAGCGGAATAATCCGCCACCAGTAGAGGTTGAACAGTTCGTTCAGCTCCACCAGGTCGCCGGTAACGGCGATGAAAGGTGAGGTGATAACGCCCCGCTGCACCAGGTCCAGCACCGCCAGCAGCAGGAGCGGCTTATGCGGGGCTTTGCGTTTGGTGGTGTCGGTCCAGGTTGGGCCGGGGGCACGGTTGAGGGAGACGAATTGCTTGATAGAAGTGGTGAGGTCTGTCATTAAATTCTCAATTATTGGCTCGACACTACACTACACAAATCTCTGCTTTATAAACTCCTGGGTTTCACTCCCGCTAAGCATAATTGTCGAGGCTCCTCCCCTCACAAAAAAACGTTCTTCATTCCCATCCTTAACAAATACTGCTGTTTTACCTGGCTTGCACTCAACCACCAGCACTTTCTTGTCATGATAGTCGTCAAAACGGGGCTGAATGTGCAGCGAATGCTGTGCTCCGATACGCTCCTTGATTATGTTGTCCAAGTGTAGAAGCATCTTGTCATCGTTTTCAAACTTATCAGCTTCCACTCCGACTGGATTGCCATCGTCCATGACACCAACAACAAGCGTGCCTCCATGAGAATTGAGAAACGCCGCGATTGTCTTCAGTATTCCCATTTCCATCCGGGCATCCTTTTCGCCGGTATGCAGGTTGGTGCGTAATGTCCCCTTGAACTCTATCGACGTTCCCTCACCTTGCGCCGCCAGATCGGCAATGGAGAGAACTGCATCAGTCTTTGCCGGGCCATTCTTGGCCAGAAGTTCATAGGCAGCGCCAATTACCTTGGCCATCATTTCGCGTCGCTGCTTCAAAAAATCCTTATAGTCCATCGTTTCCCATCCGTCGGGCAAAGCATGCCAGTAGCGCATCTGCGCTATCTCTTGGGGCGAGAAGCGCTGGCTCAGTTCCGGCACATACTCCATCGGCGCTTTGTCGGAGATCTTGGCATTATCGCCCCACTCGACCATGGTGAAGTTGGCGATCTGGTTGGTGTCGCGGCTGTCTATTATCCCTTTTTGCTTGAGATAAGCCTTGGGGAAAAGGTGATGCCGTTCCAGTGAAGACCGATGAGCCTGAGTGTATGGATCAAGCAGCTCTGAAACCTTGTGTTTAGAAAAAAGGACTTTGGCGTCAAGAAGATTTTGTGCCGCAAAATAGGCAAAAAGAGACGGGCTGCGTGCCGCTGCTGTAGCCAATTCGTTAGGGAGTGTGATTGACCAAAAATCGCTGGTCAACAGCGAATCACACACCTGGCGCAGTGTTTCAACATACTCATCCGCTGTCTTTACCGTCCGCAAACGGGCAAGATCGAACTCCATTTTTGATTCCGGCGAACTTGTGTAGCGCCCGGTCAGATTGACCATGTAGTACCACTGGGCGATCACACGACGTAGTTTGTATTCATCCACACCATATTCGCTCCGGCCAATCAGGTAGAAAACATAAGTATACAGCAAGTTGGTTTCAGAACTGATCATGGTATCACTGCGATACCCGGCCTGTACCAAGGTTTTAAGGAAGTCATGCCAGTTTTGAAGGTTGAGCACGCGGGCCTGGGCTTGCTTGAGAACCTCAAACTGGGCATCGCGCCGCTCAGGACTGAACTCCTCGGTTGCCAGATCTTTACCTCGCAGTATCGAATAAACGTATTGCAACCGGGCACGTCTGAAAGCTAAGCCGACAGCAACGCGCAACAATTGATCGGGCTTGGGTCGAATAAAGTGATTGAATGGCGACGGCTTGCCGACCGTCGGCACTTTAGCAGCACGGCAGAAGTCTTCCAACTCCTTACGCCCCGAATCCCAGAAAACCGACATTAGGGTAAGGATAAAGTCAGCCTGATTGAGGGTCTTACCTTCGCTGTTGATGCGGACAAAAACTTCGGAGACCTGCTCTTCAGTTACAGTGGATGCCAGTTGCAAAGCAGTAAACGGGAAGCTCATTAGTTGTTGAAGTTTAGAGATAGCCTTACGAACCACCTTGGTATCATCGCTGGTAACTTCTCGGGACGTTGCCAGATTGGAAAGGTAGTTATCGGTGAGTTCAAACATATCAGCATCCTTGGCCCAGACCGCCGAGATGTTGGGAATAAAGGTTTTGTCCTTGCGGATAGCGGCATCAGCAACCTCAAATTTCCCTTCCAACGGATTGAAGGCGATTTCGATCTGCTCGGCAGTGTAGTCCTCGCGGATCACCGGAATACCCTTGATGACTGCGAAGAGCGAGGTCAGTCGCTGTTGGCCGTCAACAAGCAGCAGGCTCGGTACGACCTGCTTCTGATCCGTGCCGATGGTCTTCACCCCTTCGAGCAGAGCATTTTCCCAGAAGAGTAAGTAACCAACCGGATAACCTCGATACATAGAGTCAAAAAGGTTACGAACCTTGGAGTTTCTCCAGACGAAAGGGCGCTGGATGTCAGGCAGTCCGATCTGGCCCAGTTCGACAAATTTAACAAGAGAATTAAGGTCATAGTTTACTTGTTTGAAAACGGTCTCACTCACGCGCTAGCCTCCTAAATTCAAATATCCAGAGCATCACCACTTCCTGAATACGATGGATACTACTCATCCTCTTTTTTGTTGTCTTCCTCAACCTTTTTGTTCTGCTGTTCTTTCAAATGCGCAATAACCGGCAAACAGACAATGCGCAATATGAGCCACCACAGATATGGTACTTCAACAATGTAAAAACCGTCATCAGAAACCAGACCATGTGCAAGTCTGTTCCTAAAATTGGAACCATGCCTTTCTATCAGTAACCCTTGCAAATCAAAAACTATGTCCTCTCCCAGAACCTCTTTCAAGGCTGGCTCATACAAAATATCATTCAAATCTCTTCCATTTTGAATTCCTTGATCATCAAGCTTAGAAACAGCAATCCCTTTATGCTCCAGAATTTCTCGAATTGAATTTTCAATCTGCGGAATCAACAAATGTACTGCTACAACAAAATCACCTTTCATCCCTTCATACAAGCCTCGTGCATAAATCTGTTCCCTATTTTCAGGAACAAAGGGACTATATTTTACAAGCGACAGAAAATCGCCAAGATTCACGTTGTGTTCTTGCAAAAGTTGTCTGCGAGCTGGCTCGATAGCTCCCTGAGTATCAATAATATGGTCAAACTGGGCCAGGGAAAACATTTCTGCACGTTTTGCTCTCTCCACCTCTTCAGGATCATTAGAATTGATGTCCGGCTGCCTTCCAATGACTTTCCCTTTCTCATTAACAATCACACCTGGAAAAAGAGACTTAAAAATATACTTTTTGAAACTATCTACAGCTTGTTTTTTTAACCGACTAACTTTGGGGGGTGAAACGAGGAGACATAATGCAAAAATTCCATCATGAAGGCTCTTTCCGGTAACTTTCGCAATTGAACTTTCGATCAATTCACTTGCGTCCTGTTGATGATGAAACTCCTGCATTTCTTCGGGAGTCCTATTTTGAACCTCAACAAGTTGAGCATGAATTTCATCGATGCGCTTTTTTTGCCCCCCAATTCTCCGGTACACTTGAATTGCCTGTTCAAGCCACTTTGCAGTAACCAGAGCGCTATCTGTCTGCGCAGCCTCTTTGACAAAAGTTTCGGCCACATTAATTTTCGCAGACTTTTCTTCATCTTGATTCTTTGCCAAAGCATCCCACTTCGACTTAATTTCCCAATAATCTCTAGCGCGACGATAATTCCCTTGGGTCTCTGACTGTTGTGCCACTTTCCTGCAAATTTCAGAATACTTCACGGGATCGCCATGACGGTGTTCAAGTAGAAGTTCCATTAATTTAGCTGATAAAAATAACGGATCATTACCATTATATTTATCAAGGACACTCTCAATATGTGAAACAACTTTATCGTATGCAACTGCCTTCTTTCCGAGAGTTGCTGATAAACGAAAGGCCCTTTCTATTCGTTCAAATCCTGTTGTCCACTCCGACGGGTCTTCAAGGGCTATTGCAGACTCTAAATATGCTTCGACAGCAATAACAGCTGCGCGAAAATCCCTCTTTGTAAGCCAAAGAACATCCCCTATCCGTGCCCTAATCTCCGGATCCTGAATATCAGGGAAAATTTCTGTCAAAGCTTGAAGATGTTCAGGTGAAAGATCAGCCACAATAGCACTCCTACCGGTCTGCATAACTAACATAGGCCCAAAAGGCTCATCCTTGTTTCCGGCATTCATGTGGAATGAGCAAATAGCCCCCAACAAGGTCCACGCTTCTTCTGCTCTTTCATTTCCTATCTCTGCTGCCTCTTTCGCTTTTGCAAAAAACCGAGAATCATAACTGTGGCACTCTTTTTTCTCTGACTCATCTATGACCGAGCACCACTTAATTTCGTCGAAATCAGATTTAGTTATGGCAATATTTCTTAATGACATATTCACAGTCCTTTTAACTGGGTAATTCATATTAAACATGTACATTGGAAGAAAATCCCTGATTTTTCAGCCACCCCTTCGATTATCCTCAAACATCTCCACAGGCATCGAATACCTTAACCGCCACACAACCTTAATCGGTCGCTCGCTCTCATAGCTCACCATATCCACCGGCCCCAGATAGGTAAAGGGCACCGTAACATTGTTGCGCTTCTTCTGGTCACGGGCAAAAACCAGGATCGTATAGCCTCGCTCCTGATGGTTAATCAGGTTCTGCCCGTCAATGTGATGCTGGGCCGTATTCGCTTGTGACTCCCAATGCATGAGATCCCTGCTGATGGGGTAATCGGCATACATGGTGCTGGGTGAGAATTCTTTTTCTGTCTTTTGAAAGGTAACCAGCAGCACATAGGTCTTTACATCAGCAAAGTGAAAAGAGCCCACACCGGTCTGGCCTGCTGTCTCAAGATTCGCCCGGCCAAAGACCGCCTGAATCTCCTTGCCGCCGTAATGGGCATGCAGCTCCAACGGACAGGCAAAAGGTAGCTGCGGTATCAGACCATTGACCTCGGTGGTATCCTGCGACCAGGCAAATATTTCGTCCAGGTCGGCCAGGATCGACGGATTGCGTGCCAGACGGCGGAAGGCATCATCCAGAGAAGTGAAATCCAGATTGCTCCCTTTGTCACCCCATAGTCTGTAGTAGACCGACATGACAGCATCCCCTGCCACCGCCAGCGCCTCGTCAATTTTTCCCTGGGCAACCCTGGTAAGAACCTGACGCAACAGGGCAACTTCTCGCGGACCATTGATAAATGTAGCACGCAGCAGGGTCTTCTTCAGCCTTACCAGATCAGGGTCGATGGGGATTGGCGCCAACTGGGCCTTGGCTTTCCACTCTGACCATGACTCCTTGGCCAGCAGCACTTCCGGCTCGTAATCGTGATAGCGGATAAAATTGCCAAAGGTCAGCTCCAGGCCGCTTTCGTGGGTAAAGGTCTGTAACCTGTCCGGCACTTGCACAGCCAGGCGGCCCAGATTCTCCCTGATGTTCTCAAGCACGTACTGCCGGGAAAGGCGATCTAGCTGAATGGAGCAACCGGCCGGGAGGTGGGGGAAATCCTGTTCGACCTCCTTGTCGATTGAAAAGCGATGCCTTGGGAGGAGCGCTTTCAGTTTGGTATCCACCCGGTAGCGGCGGTGGGTTTGGCCGACAAAGTCCAGTACAGTCAGGCAATCCTTGCCTGGTGCATGGCGCAGGCCGCGCCCGAGCTGCTGCAGAAAGACAGTCAGACTCTCCGTGGGACGCAGGAACAGGACTGTATTTATCTCTGGGACGTCCACACCTTCACTCAGCTTGTCCACGGTAAAGAGAAAGGTAATCCGGCCGTTTTTCAGGTCAGCCAGCAACTTCTGGCAACGATCATCATCTACCCCGGAAACAAAGGCAGCTGCTGGGATTCCCATATTGGCGAAAGAATTTGCCATAAACTCGGCATGCTTGATGGAAACACAGAAACCGATCCCTTTGATGGCAGTAAGATCGGGCTCGTAGCGATTGAGCGCTTCCATAATGGCAGCGACGCGCCGTTTGGCGCTGACGTTATCCAGCACATAGACGTTTTCCAGAGCTGATGCATCATACTTGCCGTTGCGCCAGAACTGTTCACCATTGATTGCAACCGGGTCGGCAACACCAAAATAATGGAAGGGGCAGAGAAGCTTTTCCTCCAGAGCTTCCGGGAGTCGAATCTCAGCGGCAAAGCGGTTGCCAAAATCGGCGGCCACATTATCACCATCCATCCGCTCCGGGGTGGCGGTCAGGCCCAGCAGTATCTGGGGCGTAAAGTGGTCGAAGATCGGCCGATAGCTGGAAGCTGTGCCGTGGTGTGCTTCGTCAACTATGATGAAATCGTAGAAGTCGCTTCCCACCTGTTCCCAAAGGCGACGACTTGTGAGCACACCAACGGAACAGAAGAGGTGCTCCATACGATTGGCCTGAAACTGTCCCACCAGCAGTTCACCGAAGTTCTGGTCACGAAGTACATTGGCAAATGTGGTTTGTGCTTGCTGGAGAATTTCTTGACGATGGGCAACAAAGAGAAGCTTGGCCTGCTTCTGTTTCTGCTCGAAGAAGCGTTTAAAGTCGAAGGCGGCCACCACCGTTTTACCGGTGCCGGTAGCGGCAATAACAAGGTTGCGCCAGCGGTCATGACTATTTCGTTCCCGATCAAGTGCTTCAAGGATTCTTTCCTGAAACGGATGAGGTCGAAGATCAAAGAATACGGCCGTTCCGTTTGACCGTGGATTGCGGGCGCGATCAATGGCAGTGCGGAACAGGGTTGGATTCTCTGCGTCAAAGTGGATAAATTCGCGACTGTTCCAGTACGTTTCAAATTCGACTGAGAACTTTTCAAGGATATGCCCCATATCCTGCGCAGTAACCTTGAGGTTCCATTCCAGCCCACTGGTGATGGCGGCATGGGACATGTTGGCCGAGCCGATGTAAGCGGTGGAAAATCCACTGTTACGTTTGAAGTGATACGCCTTGGCATGGAGCCTGGTTCTCTCGGTATCGTAGGAGACCCGAACCTCGACGTTCGGTAACTTCGCCAACCATTCCACCGCCGGGGCATCTGAGGCTCCCATGTAAGAGGTGGTAATCAGCCGAACAGGTATATCTCGATCACGCAGTTCCTCAAAGGCTGGCATCAGTAGACGCAGGCCAGACCATTTGATGAATGACACCAAAATGTCAACACCATCGGCAGAACGCATCTCTTCCAGCAATTCATGTCCTAATTGTGGTTCCTGGGGTGATCCGGTAAAGAGACTGCTTTCTGTTAGTGAAGTGTGTGGTCGGGATATGCCTGACTTGCCGTAATGAGGTGGGGTAATTTCGAGAAGGAGCGGTTTTGGGTTCTGAATCAGCCGGTGTTTTTCAAGGTGCCCTCTGCCCGGTTCGTTGGCGACCTGTCCAAGCAGGTGATTACAAAGGGCAAGACGCCTTTCCGGGTCTGACTCTTCCCGGAGAGCCTGCTCCAGCACCTTGGCCACAAAGGATGCATATTTGGCTGGCTGCTCTTCCGGGTCGATCTTGCCCAAGACGGTCCGCAGCTCCGGGTGCAAAGCAATGGCATCGCGGAGATATTCATCGATTAGTGCTTCGTATATGCCGGGAGCTAAACGCATCGAACCTCGAAACAATCGAAAATTTGCTTGCAACGTCCCAGGAAAAATCAGGGACATTTCCCGAATTCCCTTCTGATGTCATAACCCTCAAATTTACCGGAGTAATGTCCACCGAAACAACATCAGTTATTCTCATATCGGTCAAGCAGATTCAGCGCATAGACATAGTCAGTTATCACCCGCAGCACATCCCTGCCGGTGTCGTTGACCAGTTCCTGATTGGTCAGGGTTCGGGCCAGCAGCGCTACCGTCTGCTGCATCATCTGCAGTTTGGCGCTCTCTTCCCGCAAGCGCTGTTCGTTGATGGTGTATCCCTTGATAATATGGTCGCGCAGTACCTGCGTTGCCCAGATACGGAATCTGGTAGCCTTTGCTGAATTGACACGGTAACCAACAGAAATGATCATATCCAGATTGTATAAGATCTGGCTTCGTTTGACCTTCCGCCCACCTTCAATCTGGCAAAAAACCGGGACATTTTCAGGAGTTCCAAAGAGCGCCACGTTTGAAAAATCAGTACATTCCAGAAGATGTCCTGATTTTCCTCGAGGCGTTTATATGTGCTTCTACCATGAGCGTTTTTACAATCGAACTATTCCGAATCGTGGTGTTGTTTGATCAGTTTTCGGTCCCTTGTCAATTCAGCTCTCAACTCATCCTCAGTTGGCAAATACAGTTTGTAGCGGGAAGCAAATATCTGTTTATCGCCTTCCGGCAAAGTATAGCGCACCACAGCGTCACTTTTGGTTTCGCAGAGCAAAATGCCGATTGGTGGGTTATCTCCCTCGTTCATCATCTCGCGAGTATAGTAATTGACGTACATCTGCATCTGCCCCATGTCCTGGTGGGACAGCTTGCCGATCTTCAGGTCGATGAGCACAAAACATTTCAGGATGTAGTTGTAGAACACCAGGTCGATGAAGAAATGATCGCCATCCAGGGTGATCCGTTTTTGGCGGGCAACAAAGGAAAAACCCTTGCCCAGTTCCAGGAGGAATTTCTGCAGATGTTCGAGCAGGGCCGTTTCCAGCTCTTTTTCGTAGAGCAGTTCCGATTGGGGTATACCGAGAAATTCCAGCACATAGGGATCTTTCACCATGTCGACAGGTTCACGCATAACCTGTCCCTCTCGGGCCAGTGCCATGACGCCATCCTTGTCGAGGGAAAGCGCCAGTCGTTCGAAGAGCATGGAATTCATCTGTCGATCCAGTTCACGGGTTGACCAATTGCAGTTGGCGCTTTCTATTTCGTAGAAAGAACGCTTTTGCGGCTCCTCAATTTTCAGTAACTGGCGGTAGTGGGTCCAGGATAATTCAGCACGCAGTGCGTGCTGAATTGGAAAATTGAGATAAAAGCGGCGCATTGCCAAGAGATTGCTGGCTGTGAATCCTTTGCCGTGCGTGGCGGTCAGCTCCTTGGCCAGATTCTCAATCAACGCTTTGCCGTATTCCGCCCGCTGTTCGCCCTGCTGTTCGTCTTCGACAATCTCCCGCCCGATTTCCCAGTAGGCGCGAACCATTTCATGATCTACAACCGACTGGATCCGTTTGCGGGCGGTTTCGATTATGCCGGCGATGCGCCCGGCCAGTTCGGCTACTGGTGCTGTCTGAACGGTGATTAACATATGTGATTTGCTCATGTGACAAACCTCTATGTAGACGATTTTCTCCCGCCTCGCTTCGCCGCCTTATCTACCAGTCCCAACGGAACGGTCAACTGCCAATAACTATCGTAAAGGAATGCCACTCACTCGGCTTCGGTCTTTAAAGCGGTTTTACAGTAGGCGATCAACAGTCCAATCAAAATTCTGATGAAAAAATCAAAAACATTTCCCGGAATTCTAAAGAGCGCAATACGTTAATAATCCTCTTGTCATCTGCTGATTCCCTTTTCAACCGGTTACTTTTTGTAACCGACTCACTGCCTTGTCCGAACCAAACTCCCCGCTATTTGCCATGCCGCCATTCAAAGCTGACCGCCTTGCAGCCGGGCAGTTTATGGCGGAAGCTGTTCAGCCCGGCTTCGGTGATGGCGGTGCCGCTGCAGGTCAGCCACTTGAGGCCTTTCAGCCGGGCCAGATTATCCAGCCCGCGGTCGCTGATGGCGGTATGGTAGATGTACAGCCGCTTCAGGCCGGTCAACCCCTGCAGGCGCGCCAGCCCGGCATCGCTGACCGTGGTGTTGGACAGGTACAGTTCCTCCAGCCCGGTGAGATGCCCCAGATGCTTCAGGGCGCCGTCGTCCACGTCGTACATGAACAGGGCCTGCAGGTCGTCCGGCTGCAGACTGTCCAGAAACGCCGGGTCGCCGGTGGCGCTGCCGTGCACATCCAGCCGGATGGCCTTATCCAGAAAGACTTCCCGGTTGCCGCAGGCCCGCCCCAGCCGTTTCCAGTCGCGATAATCCACCGATCCCCGGTTGCGCTCAAACAGCATGCCGCAGGAGATGTCACCAGGAAAATGGATGATGCGGGTCTCGGCGAATTTGAGTTCGTCCTGGGTGTCCTCCTCGCCATGCAGGGCGGCCAGTCGCCGCCTGATCTTGGCGATATCCAGATCAACGGTGGCGGCCATCTCTGACATCAGGTCGATGCCGTCCTTGCAGGCCTCGTCAACCCGCACCTTGAAGCCGTAAATATCCGTGGTCTTGAGTTCATCCATCTGTCTGATGACGGCATGGATCTCCTGCTGCACCCGGTCGATCATGCGGATCACACGTACCAGTTCGGCCGCCACATCCTCGCCGCTGACCGCCTCCGGCCCGCGTTCCCAGTCGGACAGCAGCTCCTCCAGCGTACGGCGGTCACCGGACTGATAGGCCTGGTTAGCAATCGACATCAGTTCCTGGCGGCGCTGGCGGTCTTCATCACTGACAGCCAGGTCAGGGTGCACCGCCTTGGCAACTTCGCGGTAGAGCCCTTTGAGAGTGCCGCGCCTGGTCTGGACGGCGGCATCCTCATCATCATCCAGCAGGTCGGTCTTGTGGTCAAAGTGCCGGTCCTGCTCCTCACGGGCGGCGCTGGTTGCCTCCCGCTCGATCTCATCCTTGCCCAGCAGGCCGTTGAGCTGCCACTCCAGGTCCTCCAGTTCGCTGATGCGGTTGCCAAGCACCTGTTGGTAGCGCGCCTCGAATTCGCGGATCTCACTGCGCAGGTTATTGAAGGCCTGCTTCCAAAGTCCCAGTTCCTCGCGGCATTGGGCCAGTTTCTCGCGCTTCAGGTCCAGTTCGACCTCTTCCGGCGTTTTCAGACGGTTGCGATAGGGTGTCATAGGTGGGTTTCCACGGACAGATGCATTTCGCGGGACTCCCTGGCCAGCGGCAGGGTGATCCGGCGTTTTTCAGCGAGTGACAGGCGGTAGATGGATTCAAAGTTGGCAATCAGTTCGCCAACCTCACGGCCGGAGGTGATCAGGATATAGTCAACCACATCTTCCGGTACACGCACCTGACGGTCATCGGCCACCTTTTTCAGGATCATGCGGCGGGAATGGTCATCGGATACATCCACCCGCGCCACCAGTCCCCACAGCAGACGTGAGACCAGGTGATCGTCGATATGCGGCAATTCCCGCGGCGGATACAGACCGGTCATCACCACCGGGTGGCCGGCGATGTAGAAGTCATTGAAAAGCTGCCAGAGGGCGTTGCGGCAGCCGGCATCGTCCGGCAGCAAGTGCAGGTCATCCACCAGCAGCGCCGGGGCGCCGGCAGAGGAGGATATCAGCTGCTCCGCAGAGGACAATTCACGGCAGGACAGACAGGGCGCCGCCTGGCCGGCACAAGCAGCAATGGCATGGCTGACCGCTTTCAGCAGGTGGGTCTTGCCCGATCCCGACGGACCGTGCAGGTACAGCAGCTTGTCCGCCTCGGAGCTGCTGATGACCTTTCTGGCAAAATCCAGGGCGGCAGCATTGCCGTCACAGGAGACGAAACTGTCGAAGGTGCAGGCCGGTGTAACCGGAAAGTCGAAGATCTGCTGCATGGTCAGAACAGCCTGGCCTGGGCTGCATCCGGGGCGATGCGCCCGAAATGCTGATAGGCGGCAATGGTGGCGACCCGGCCGCGGGGGGTGCGGTTGAGGAAACCATTCTGGATCAGGTAGGGTTCGTAGACATCCTCGATGGTGTCGCTTTCCTCGCTGATGGCAGCGGCAATGGTATCCAGGCCGACCGGGCCGCCGCCGAATTTGTCAATGATGGTCAAAAGAATCATGCGATCCATGCAGTCAAAACCCTTTTCATCGATCTCCAGCAGCTTGAGGGTGTCCTGCACCACCTGACGGGTAATCACCCCTCCGGCCCGGACCTGGGCAAAGTCGCGCACCCTGCGCAGCAGACGGTTGGCGATACGCGGCGTTCCACGGCTGCGGCGGGCCAGTTCCAGCGCACCTTCCGACGCGATTTCCATTCCCAGGATCCTGGAAGAGCGGGTGATGATGGTGGCCAGTTCATTGTCGGTGTAGAATTCCAGGCGCGAGATTACGCCGAAACGGTCGCGCAGGGGGGAGGACAGCAGACCGGCGCGGGTGGTGGCGCCCACCAGGGTAAATCTGGGCAGATCCAGCTTGATGGAACGGGCGCTGGGCCCCTGACCGATGATGATGTCCAGCTGGAAGTCCTCCATGGCCGGATAGAGGATCTCCTCCACCACATGGGATAGCCGGTGGATCTCGTCGATGAAGAGCACATCGTGCGGTTCCAGATTGGTTAGGATGGCGGCCAGATCGCCGGGGCGCTCTATCACCGGGCCGGAGGTGGATTTGATGTTGACCCCCATCTCACAGGCGATGATGTTGGCCAGAGTGGTTTTGCCCAGACCGGGCGGACCGTAGAGCAGCACATGATCCAGCGCCTCGCCGCGCCCCCGGGCCGCCTCGATGAACAGCCTCAGGTTGCCCTTGATCTTCTCCTGGCCGATATAATCGTCCAGCGCGCGGGGACGCAGGGTGGCATCGTACTGCAGGTCATCTTCGTTGATTTCTGGTGTTATGGCGCGGGGTTGCATCGTGACTCCGTAGGCTGAGGGAAATGACAGGAATATGACCTAATTCCGGGCAATTGTCAAAGGCGGAAGCGGGACGTCCCTAACCCTGCGGGACGGCAAGGAGATTGCGTTCTCCGCAATCGCTGTGCTATGCTGTCCGCCATATGGGAACAAAAAACATACACATCCGACACATCGCAGCACTGCTGATCCTGCCACTGATGGCTGCCTGTTCGACGCAGCGGGAAGCAACCCGTCCGGACAGCCGCATCGGTCATTTCAAATCCTCACCGGCCACCCAGAAACCTTACACCGTCAGGGGCAAACGCTACGAACCACTGGCGAGCCACGAAGGCTTCGAACAGGAAGGGCTGGCCAGCAGCTATGGCCGGGGATTCCATGGTCGCAAGACCAGCAACGGCGAGCGGTTCGATATGCGCGCCATGACTGCGGCCCACAAGACCCTGCCGATGGGTGTCTACGTAAAGGTGCAACACAAACGCAATCGGCGCGAGGTGGTGGTACGCATCAACGACCGCGGCCCGTTTGTACAGGGACGCATCATCGACCTGTCAACCGCGGCAGCGGAAAAACTGGATATGATCCGTGAGGGGCTGGCCCCGGTCAAGGTAACTGCCCTGGGATACCGCTACCAGGACAGCACCGGAAGAACCGGCTATACAAAACCGGAGAGCTATGACAAGGGCAACTTTACCTTGCAGGTGGGTGCATTCACCATCAGGGAAAATGCATACCGCTACGCCGACCAGCTGCGCCGCAAATATGGACATGCCGATGTTCAGGAGGCGGTTGTCAGGGGAGAAAAGTTCTATCGGGTAAGAATGGGCAGGTACACGTCCCTGAAGGAAACCCAGGCGCGACAGGATTACTACCAGCAAAACGGCTTTCAGGGCTGCTTCGCCGTGGCGGTTGACCGCTGAACGGCAAAATACTCTCGTCAGCCGGCGTTTTCAGACGATCAGGACAGCCCCAGGCCGGCGGTTGCCTCCATGGCCCGGTCGAAACCGGTATTGAAGGCCTTGCGGTTCAGTTCGGCAAAGGCGACCGGCACACTGGACATGACAGCCTGTTCAGCATTTTTTCGGGATACGATGCCGGTCAGGGCCACCATCGCCCCCAGAGCAACGATATTGGCAACGATCTCACGTCCCAGGTCCAGCTTGGCGGTCTGCATGATCGGCATCGACACCGTTCTGAATCCCCCTTCCGGGATATTTTTGACCAGCTCCGAATCCACCAGCAGCATGCCACCCTGCTTCAGATCATGGAAGTACTTGTCACAGGCCTGTTGGGTCATGGCCAGCAGGGCATCACACCTGGTGACCTTGGGATAGTCGATCGGCTCGTCGGAGATGATCACCTCTGACTTGGAAGCACCTCCACGCGCCTCCGGGCCATAACTCTGCGACTGCACAGCCTGCTTTCCCTCAAAGATCGAGGCTGTCTTGGCCATGATAATGCCGGCGGTGATCAATCCCTGCCCGCCTGACCCGGTAAATCTCAGTTCATATCTGGACATGTCCGCTCCTGCTATGCTTGTCTGCCGGCCACTGCCCGGTCAATCACCCTGTCGTACTCATCCACGTATTCAGGTCGCTGCTCACGATGAAGGATGCCGGTCAGGATTTTCCCATCCAGCTGTTCCGGGGACATCTGCCCGGCCGCCTTGACCGGTACCGCCAGTTCCTTGAGCTGTTTCATCATTTCCACAACCGATTTGTACCGGTTACGCCGCCCATAGTTGGTCGGACAGTTGTCCAGTATCTCCACCACAGAGAAACCCTTGTGCTGGATCGCCTCGACTATCAGGCTGTCGATCTGGGCGGCATGGAAGGCGGTGCCCCGCGCCACGAAGGTGGCGCCGGCCCCGATGGCCAAACGGGCCGTGTCAAAACTGGGATCCGGGTTGCCGTAAGGGGTGGTGGAAGCCTTCTTGCCAAGTGGCGTGGTGGGGGAAAACTGGCCGCCGGTCATACCGTAGATGTAGTTGTTCATGATGATATAGGTGATGTCGATATTCCGGCGGCAGGCATGGATGAAATGGTTACCGCCAATGGCCATGCCGTCGCCGTCCCCCCCGATTACGATCACGTTCATCTCCGGCCTGGACATCTTGATGCCGGTGGCAAAGGCCGCCGCGCGGCCGTGGGCGGTATGCAGGGTACAGCAGTCGATATAACCGGGTAGTCTGGACGCACAGCCGATGCCGGAGATCAATGCGGTATTGTTCTTGTCCAGCTGCAGGGCAGACATGGCACGGATCAGGCCCTTCATGACGATACCGTGTCCGCAGCCGGGACACCAGAGGTGCGGCAGCTTGCCGGGCCGGAGGTAGTTTTCGTAGTCAAATGCCATGCTGGTTTACCTCATTGATCTTGACGAGGATCTGATCTGGATTGATCGGTTCGCCTTCAACGCGGAAGATGCCATGCACCGGAGCCTGTCCCTCTGCACAGCGCTGCACCTCAAGGGCACACATGCCCAGATTCATCTCCGGTACGATCAGGGCCTTTGCCTTGCGGGCCAACGCCCTGATCTGGCTGTCAGGAAAGGGCCAGAAGGTGCGGATACGGAACATGCCGACCCTGATGCCGTTTTTACGGGCCACATTGACCGCGTAGCGGGCCGACCGGGAGGTGGAGCCAAAGGCCACCACAACCAGTTCGGCATCCTCCAGGCAGTACTCCTCAAAACAGATGATATCATCCTGGCTGGCGCTGACCTTGCGCAGCAGCCGTTCCTCCTCGGCCTGCACAAGCTCAGGTTTGGTGGTGGGAAAACCGTCCTGCATCTTGTTCAGACCGGTCACATGGTAGCGGTAACCGGAACCGAAGGCGGCCAGGGGCGGCACATCACCGAATGCGGTATCGTAAGGTTTGTACTGCTCAGGCGGCACGCAGGGAGCGTCACGGTCAATCACCTGCAGCTCACCCGGTTCCGGAAAGACAATTCGTTCGCGCATATGGGCAACGATTTCGTCCGGCATGACCGTCACCAGGGTGCGGTACTTCTCTGCCAGATTCATGGCCCGAACCGTGTCTTCAAAATATTCCTGCACAGAAGCCGGCACCAGACAGATGGCCGGATGATCACCATGGGTGCCCCAGCGGGCGGCCATCAGATCCGCCTGGCTCGGACCGGTCGGCATGCCGGTGGACGGACCGCCGCGCATGACATTGATCACCACGCAGGGAATCTCTGCCATACAGGCGTAACCGATCAGCTCCTGTTTGAGGGAAAAACCGGGACCTGATGTGGCCGTAAGCACCTTGGCGCCGGTTAGCGAGGCGCCCAGACAGGCCGCCAGCGCACCGATCTCATCCTCCATCTGCATGAACTTGCCTCCCTGGCGGGGCAGTTCGGCAGCCAGCACTTCGGCCACTTCGGTGGAAGGGGTAATCGGGTATCCGGCAAAAAAGGTGCATCCGGCATACAGCGCTCCATATGCAGCAGCCTCATTACCCTGTATAAATGCAACTTTATTCGACAAGTGTATGCTCCCGTCAAACCTGTTCAGTAATCACCTTGATTGCAAAATCGGGGCAGCGCAGTTCACACTGCATACATCCGATGCAGGCCTCCGGGTTCCTGACCGAAGCCACGACCCCTTTCATTTCAAGTACCTGCGTGGGACAGAATTCAATGCAGATATGGCAGCCCTTGCAGTACTTTTCGTTGATTTCAATTCTGGGCGTCACCTTTTTCATGCATTCTGCTCCGTTCGGGATAAAAACACGTTCTATAATCACCTGGCACAAAACAGCAAAAGAAGGGAAAAACCCTTCTTTTGCGTCTGTGCGGACAACAACCACAAAAGCATCTGTAAGTCAGCCCGTGAATCAGAAAAACTAGAGGCTGTCTACCAGTGCCTTGACATGGGAAACCGACTCATTCATCAGGGCCTGTTCTTCAGCATTCAGGTTGATCTCGATCACCTGCTCGATACCATTGGCACCGAGGATGCAGGGCACACCGACATAATAGCCGTTAACGCCGTACTCGCCTTCCAGCAGGGCACAAACCGGAAGAACACGACGCTGATCGCGCAGGATCGCCTCAGCCATTGAAACAGCGCAGGAAGCCGGAGAGAAGAAAGCCGAACCGGTCTTGAGCAGACCGACCACCTCACCACCGGCATTGGCGGTGCGCTTGACCATGGCATCCATAACCTCTTTGGCCTTTTCGGCACTCTTGTACTTCTTCTCCAACAGTTCCATGACCGGAATACCGAACACATTTGCATAGCGCACCAACGGCACCATATCGTCGCCATGTCCGCCCAGCACCATGGCATTAACATCCTTGACCGAAACGCCCAGTTCCCAAGCGATAAATGCGGCAAAACGCGCCGAATCTAGCACTCCGGCCATGCCCATGACCCTGTTCTTGGGGAAACCGGTAATGCGCTGGCAAAGTGTAACCATGGCGTCCAGCGGATTGGAGATAACAATCACAAAAGCGTTGGGGGCATGCTGTTTAATCCCTTCGGCCACACTCTGCATGATCTTGGAGTTGGTTGCGATCAGATCATCACGGCTCATACCCGGTTTACGAGGCAGTCCGGCTGTTACGACAATCAGGTCGGCACCGGCGATCTCCTCATAGGAGTTGGCGCCCTTGAGACAGATATCGAATCCGTCCACCGGCGCGGCCTCGGAAATATCCAGGGTCTTGCCCTGGGGCATGCCCTCGACCACGTCAAACAGGATTACGTCACCCAGTTCACGCGTGGCGCAGAGCTGCGCCAGAACGCCGCCAATCTGTCCGCCACCAATCAGTGCAATCTTTTTACGTGCCATAGCGTCTCTCCTCAACAAATAAAATAGTAATGCAGGATGAAATGATTCCGGAAGAATTCAGACCGTCGTCTGCCGGTACAAGGCAGCAAAACTAGATGTTTTCAATCAGCGCATCGGCAAATTGGGAGCATTTCAGCAAGGTCGCCCCCTGCATAAGCCGTTCAAAATCGTAAGTCACCCGCTGCTGGGCAATGGTTCTATCGATGGAGGCGACAATCATGTCCGCCGCTTCCTGCCAGCCCATGTGCTCCAGCATCATCACGCCGGAAAGAATCACCGAGCCAGGATTGACCTTGTCCAGATTGGCATACTTGGGAGCTGTGCCATGGGTGGCCTCGAAGATCGCATGACCGGTGAGATAGTTGATATTGGCACCGGGTGCGATACCGATACCGCCGACCTGGGCGGCCAGGGCATCGGAGAGGAAGTCCCCTTCCAGGTTCATGGTGGCAATCACATCAAACTCGCTGGCGCGGGTCAGCACCTGCTGCAGCGCGATATCCGCGATGCAGTCCTTGATCATCAACATCTTCTTCCAAAGGCCATTGCCATGGGTAGACATCAGGTTCAGAGCCGACCGGATCTCGGACTTGACAACAGCTTGTTGTGATTCAGTCATCATGGCAAAGCCCGGTTCGATCATCATGGCGTTATCTTCAAGCGTCAGTCCGGGTGTGCGATCCTGATTATTAATGATCCAGCTCTCACGCTCGGTCACTACACGATCGCGGAACTCACCGGTCGCCACGTCATAGCCCCACTCCTTGAAGGCGCCTTCAGTGAATTTCATGATATTGCCCTTGTGAACCAGGGTCACCGAACGGCGGCCATGCCTCAAAGCATAGCTGATAGCAGCGCGTACAAGACGCTGCGAGCCTTCGCGCGAGATCGGCTTGACACCGAGAGACACCGTATCCGGAAAACGGATCCTGGTAACCTTCATCTCGCCCAGCAAGAACTGCTTGAACTTCTCACATTCGGGTGTGCCATGCATCCATTCGATACCGGCATAGATGTCTTCGGTGTTTTCCCGAAAAATGACCATATCCACATCTTGAGGCCGTTTTACCGGCGAAGGCACACCTTGAAAATAGCGTACCGGTCGCAGACAGACATACAGGTCAAGCAACTGGCGCAAGGCGACATTCAGGGAACGGATGCCTCCGCCAATCGGTGTAGTCAGTGGTCCCTTGATGCCGACCAGAAACTCGCGATAGGCCTGTACCGTCTCTTCCGGCAGCCAGGCCTGATCACCCATTTTATTACGGAACAGGTTGAAGGCCTTTTCACCGGCATAGACCTCCATCCAGCTGATTCTTCTCCGGCCGGCATAGGCCTTGGCAACGGCAGCATCAAACACGCGAACCGAAGCCGTCCAGATATCAGGGCCGGTGCCGTCGCCTTCTATATAGGGAATAATGGGATTTTCGGGAACTCGCAGTTGACCGTCGGAGCCCATCGTTATCCTGTCACCGGTCGGGACTGTCACATAACTGTATGACATTCTGGCTCCTTTCATTGCAGTAGAACCGCTGTACAAACGGTTTGCAGCGAAGACCCGCCAACAGCATGCGGGCCTGATTGCAGGGAAAATACACTATGCAAAAGCAGGGGGGGTGTCAAGCAAAACATTAAAAAGCGGATGTTCTGCAATGCAAGCAAAACGCTATCACCAGCACTATTTCATGCCGGAAAAACGCCGGGCCTCATTGGCCTCACCGCGGGAGAAATTGCGCGGTATGGTCAACACCTGACCAGGCCACAGTCGTTTGGGGTCACGGATCTGATCACGGTTGGCCCGGTAGATCAGTGGCCAGAGCGAGGCATTGTTGTATATCTCGCTTCTGGCTGCGATCTGTGGCAGGGTCTCACCACGCTTGACCGTATAGGCGGTCGGCTTGGCGCTAATGGTGTCGCGCTGGCGGACAGACCTGGATGTCGCCTTGGGTTCCTCACCGGACTGGTTATGCCCCTGCTGCCGGAGACGTTCTTCGGCTTCGGCCGCCTCTCTGATCAGTTGTTCCTCACGGACCCGCCGGGCCCGTTCGGCAGCGGCGCGCTGCCTTTCCTCCAGCTGCAGCTGACGGTGGCGCTGGACATCGGATTTGAGTAGTGACGTCTTCTGAATGGTCAACTGATAAAAGCTGTCGGCCTTCTCCTCATCCTCCTGGTCCTTCAGCACCTTTTCTCCCTGGCGGAAGGTATCCCGGGCACTCTGCAGCTCGCGGGGAAAGAGTTTTTCCGCCCCCAAGCGCTCAAGCTCGCCAAGCTGAACCTGCGCACGCTGCCGCCACAACGGCGCAGGCGCCGAGCAAGCCGAGGCCAGCAGGCAGGTAAACAGCAGTATGGCAAGACAGGTGTGACGCATCGGCGTGGCGCTATCGCTGCTTTTCTGCCAGACGGATACCAAGTTCGCGCAACTGTTTGGTATCAACGCCGGAGGGAGCATCAGACATCATGCAGGTACCCCTTTGGGTTTTAGGGAAGGCAATCACGTCACGGATCGAATCACTGCCGGTCAGCAGCATGATCAGACGGTCGAGGCCAAAGGCAATGCCGCCATGGGGCGGTGTACCAAATTCAAGTGCGTCCAGCAGGAAGCCGAACTTGGCGCGGGCATCCTCTTCGGACAGACCCAACAGTCTGAACATCTGCGACTGCACCTGTTCCTGATGGATTCTGATCGAACCACCGCCGATCTCGTTACCGTTGAGTACAAGGTCATAGGCCTTGGCACGGCAACGGCCCGGATCGGACTCCAGGTATTGCACATCTTCATCCATTGGTGCGGTGAAGGGATGATGCACGGCACACCAGCGTTTTTCCTCTTCATCCCATTCCAGCAGCGGGAATTCGGTAACCCATACAAAACGGTAATCATCCTTGCTGGTCAGGTCAAGCAGGCTAGCCAGCTGGTTGCGCAGTTTGCCCAGCGCATCGTTAACAACCTTGGGTTTATCGGCCACGAAACAGAGCAGGTCCCCCTCTTGCGCCCCAAAGGCTTGGTTGAGAGCGGCAATTTCTTCCGGACTGAAGAACTTGGCAATCGGAGAGTGCCATTCGCCGTTTTCGATCTTGACATAGGCCAGCCCCTTGGCACCGTAGATCTTGACGAACTCGGTCAGATCGTCGATCTCCTTGCGGGAGAAACGGGCGCACCCCTTGGCATTGATCCCCTTGATTATGCCCCCTTTGGCAGCCACGTCGGCAAAAACCTTGAAGCCGGAACCTTTTACAATATCGGTCAGGTCGCACAGTTCCATGCCAAAGCGCATGTCCGGATTATCCACGCCAAAACGTCGAATCGCCTCGGCATAGGTGATGCGCTCGATTGGCAGTGTCACATCGACACCTTTGGCAGAGCTGAAAACACGCGCCATCAGCCCCTCCATCACCGTGATGATATCTTCCCGGTCGATAAAGGACATCTCGCAGTCGATCTGGGTGAACTCCGGCTGACGATCAGCGCGCAGGTCCTCGTCACGGAAGCAGCGTACGATCTGAAAATAACGGTCAAAGCCGGAGATCATCAGAATCTGTTTGAAGATCTGCGGAGACTGGGGCAGCGCATAGAAACTGCCCTGGTTGATGCGTGAGGGCACCAGAAAATCGCGTGCGCCCTCGGGAGTGGATTTGGTCAGAAAAGGGGTTTCAACCTCGATGAAACCGTTATCGCTCAGATAAGCCCTGGTCAACTGGGCAACCCTGGAACGCAGTATCAGATTATTCTGCAGCTGGGGACGACGCAAATCCAGGTAGCGGTATTTGAGACGGATGTTCTCGTTTGCCTCGCTGAACTCGTCCAGCATGAACGGCAGAGCCTTGGAACGGTTGAGCAGCTTGCACTCACTGACCCGAATCTCGATCTCACCAGTCTTCATGTTGGGGTTGACCGTACCTTCAGGACGCGGAATAACCGTGCCCCTGATGGCCAGCACATATTCGCTGCGCACGGTTTCAGCAACGGCATGGGTCTGCGCGTTGACCTCCGGGTCGAACACAACCTGGGTAATGCCCTCCCGGTCGCGCAGATCAACAAAGATCAGACCGCCATGATCGCGGCGACGCAGTGCCCATCCCATCAGCACCACTTCACTGCCCATATCCTTTGCCCCGAGATCACCACAGTAGTGGGTGCGTTTCCATGTGCCAAGTGTATCCATTTAGAATCCTCCGTAAAATCCGGGATCCGGGATCCGGGATCCGTGACCAATGTAAAACAAAAGAATCTGTTTTTACCAGCCCCGGATGCCGGGTTCCGAGTCCCGGAACTAATTAATCAGTCTTCCGATATTGCCAAAACGCGGCATAAATCTGTCACTGTCCCAGGACCAGTACTTGATGAAAGCCAGCCCCTTGATCTTCTCACGCCTTACAACCCCCCAGAAACGGCTGTCATAGGAGCGGTCGCGATTATCACCCATCACGAAATAGGCCCCTTCCGGCACCCTGACCGGCCCGAAACTGTCACGAGGATTCATCTCCCTGGGGAAGAGCTGCTTTTCCTTGTGGATCTCGCGGGGATGTTCAAACGGTTTGCCGTTAACATAGACCTTTTTGTCGCGCCCCTCCACAAGATCACCCGGCAAACCCACAACACGCTTGATGAAATCCTTGCTGGGATCTTCCGGGTACTCAAATACGATCACATCCCCGCGCCGGGGATCGCGCAGTTCGAGAACGCGCTTGTCGACAAACGGTATTTTGGTGCCATAAATAAATTTGTTGACCAGCAGATGGTCACCCACCAGCAGTGTATCCTCCATGGATCCGGAGGGAATTTTGAAGGCCTGGACCAGATAGCTGCGAATAACCAGCGCCAGCAGCACGGCAATCGCTATCGATTCGGCGTACTCCCTGAAAACGCTCTTTTTCTTGACCGGCGGGTTCTGTTCCATCAGTAGATTACCCCTTCAACTGTTCAGAAACTTTGATAAATTCAATCTGCAACACCATTGCCCCCCCTGATACCAGCTCCCGGAATTACTCCACCTTGAGGATCGCCAGGAAGGCCTCCTGGGGCAGTTCGACGCTGCCGACGTTCTTCATGCGCTTTTTGCCTTCCTTCTGCTTTTCCAGCAACTTGCGCTTGCGGGTGATGTCACCGCCATAGCACTTGGCCAGCACGTCCTTGCGCATGGCCTTAACCGTCTCACGGGCTATGATCTTGTTGCCGATGGCAGCCTGGATCGCCACCTCGAACATCTGACGCGGAATCAGCTCCTTCATCTTTGACACCAGGTCGCGCCCGCGGAAATAGGCCTTGTCCTTATGGATGATCAGCGACAGCGCATCGACCACCTCGCCGTTGATCATCACATTCATCCTCACCAGTTCGCTACGGCGATAATCCAGATGTTCGTAATCCAGCGAGGCATAACCCTTGGTGATCGACTTGAGCCGGTCGTAGAAGTCGAGCACGATCTCATTCAGCGGCATTTCATAGATAATCATCACCCGGGTCGGGGTCAGGTATTTGATCTCCCGCTGCACACCGCGCTTGTCTTCGCACAGAGCCAGTACGCCACCGACAAATTCATTGGGCACGTGAATATGGGCCAGGATGAACGGTTCCTCCAGATATTCCACATGCTGCTGTTCGGGCAACTGGTTGGCGCTCTCGATGGTCAGCACGTCGCCGGTCACACGGTGGACCTTGTAGACCACGGTCGGTGCGGTAGTGATCAGATCCAGGCCGAATTCCCGTTCCAGGCGTTCCTGAATGATCTCCATATGCAAGAGCCCCAGAAAGCCGCAGCGAAAACCAAAGCCCAGGGCAACCGAAGTCTCCGGCTCATAGGAAAAGGATGAATCATTCAATTTCAGTTTGGCCAGGGCATCACGCAGCTGTTCGTACTGAACCGTATCGATCGGGTACAGGCCGGAAAACACCATCGGCTTGACTTCCTTGAAGCCTTCCAGCGGCATTTCGCACTGGCGATGAAACAGGGTCACAGTATCCCCGACCTTTGCATCGGCCACATCCTTGATACCGGCAATGACAAAACCGACTTCTCCGGCCGCAAGCTGAGGCACCTCGACCATTACAGGGGCAAAGACCCCCACCTTGAGGGCTTCATATGAACGGCCGTTGGAAACCAGTTGCAACTTGTCACCCTTTTTTAGTATGCCCTCAAACAGACGCACCAGGATGATAACCCCTTGGTACTGGTCGTACCAGGAATCGAACAGCAGGGCCTTGAGCGGTGCGGATGGGTCACCCTTGGGCGCCGGTATTTTTTTGATGATCTCCTCGAGAATCTCGTGGATACCGATGCCTTCCTTGGCACTGGCAAAGACGGCATCATGGGCATCGATGCCGATGATATCCTCGATCTCGTGCATGACCCGCTCGGGTTCGGCAGCCGGCAGATCGATCTTGTTCAGGACCGGAAACACCTCCAGGTTGTTGTCCAGGGCCAGATACACATTGGCCAGGGTCTGGGCTTCCACCCCCTGGGATGCATCCACCACCAGAAGCCCCCCTTCACAGGCAGCCAGCGAACGTGAAACCTCATAGGTAAAATCCACATGCCCGGGGGTATCAATCAGGTTGAGAACATAATCATTACCGTCGTCGGAACGATAATTGAGCCGCACGGTCTGTGCTTTGATGGTGATGCCGCGCTCACGCTCCAGATCCATCTTGTCCAGGAACTGATCCTGCATCTCACGCGACGAGAGCGCGCCGGTATACTCCAGCAAACGGTCAGCCAGGGTTGATTTACCGTGGTCAATGTGGGCAATGATCGAAAAATTACGAATTCTGCTGATATTCATGCAATTCCTTGGCGTATTGTCTGATCTCTTGTCCGTTATAGCGGTTGATGCCAGGAAGGCTTTGCCAGGCCAGTTCCAGCCGCCCGGCGCCGTTCACCGAAGTGCCGGCAGACCTGTGCATACGGAATAAAGTGTAATTTGGAACAATAAATAATTAGTACTTGAATGTAAAGCGGAAAAGGGGCAGACCGGCAGGCGTTTCAATCGGCAGCCGCCCGACATCCACAACGCCACCATCGCTTTCAGAACCCTTATCCGTTGCGCACTTGTCAAGACAAGCACATCGGGATATGAGCTTCTGCATACCTTTCCGGACAACCCGGCACCCCTGACCGGTCTAACCTGACCAGAACTATCGACCATGATTGCAGGAAACAGTAGGCTTTCAGAAAATGCGGCACTCATGCATATTTTTTGGGCATGCTTCTTGAAAAATAGTCCCAACAGGTAAAATGGGTATACCAGTCAGCCGGAAAATATGTTATAGAATGAGGCATTGTCATTAAAGGCTGGTAAATTATCAAGAAATCCACTAACAAAGCCATGCCCAGCTGACCGTATGCATCCTGCATCACCCGTCAAAGAAAAATGCTGATTCTGATAGATTCACACACCTGCCTGCCCGAGCGGAGCCGGCAAAGGAGCGAACTGAGCTTATGGACAAACAGGCCACACTTGACCTTCTGTATGTTGCAGCCTTTTTCCTGGGCGGCCTCGGATTCGCCGCTGGCCCGGTCATCATCGCCCTGCTGCTGGCGCCCCGTACCACCCGCAACACTGCCGGCAAAAGCGGACAATTGATAGAATGCGGCATGGAGCCGATCGGCGACGCCTGGATCCGCTTCGGTATCGTATATTACCTGTATGCCCTTATGTTCGTGGCCTTTGCCGTGGATATCCTCTTCCTGTTCCCGGTTGCCCTGATCTACCGCAAGACAGCCGAGGCCGCCATGAACATCGGCGACATGAGGGCATTTATCGAAATCCTGCTGTTCGTCGGCATCCTGTCACTGATCATCATCTATGCCTGGAAAAAGGGAGTTTTCAAGTGGGAACGCAAGAATTTCAACCGCCAATAGTACAATTCGCGCCACTGGACAAGTTGCTGGCCCTGGGTCGCGCCAACTCGCTCTGGCCGATGACCTTCGGTATCGCCTGCTGCGCCATCGAGATGATGGCTACCGGTGCCTCCCGCTTTGACCTGGCCCGCTTCGGCGCCGAGGTATTCAGACCGTCACCTCGCCACTGCGATGTAATGATCGTCTGCGGCACCATCAGCAAAAAAATGGTACCGGCCATCAAGACACTCTACGATCAGATGCCCGAGCCAAAATGGGTCATCGCCATGGGCAACTGTGCCATCTCCGGCGGACCGTTTGTCTTTGACGGTCAATACGGCATCGTGGAAGGAGCTGACCAGCTCTTCCCGGTAGACGTATTCATCCCCGGCTGCCCACCGCGCCCCGAAGCACTGATCGAGGGGATCATTGAACTGGAACAGAAGATTACCGGTTTTCGCCGCTGGCCGGTTGTGGAGGTGGAGTAGTCATGCACCGCGACGCCATTGCCGGATCAATTGCCGCCATAGACGGGGTTATCGTAACACCCTGTGAATACGACTCCAAAGGTTACTGCCTGGACGTACAGGTCACAGCTCAGACCCTGCTGCAGGCTGTTTCCGTGATCGACCACTGCGGATTCTTCATCGAGGCCATCACCGGCGTGGACTGGCTGGGAGAAAAGACCGCTCGCCACAAGGAAGCGCTGGACCGCGCCAAAGCAGTCATAGCAGCGGCGGCCAAGTCCGCTGCAGAAAAGGGTGAGGAACCGCCTCCGGCACCACCACTGCCACAACCGCCCGAAGATATGACCGACGAGCTGGAGGTGGTCTACGACTTCAATCGCTATGACGACTTCTGCCGCATATCCATGCGGGTACGTGTGCCGCGCAGCACCCCTTGCCTGCCGACCATATCAGCCATTTACCCCGGAGCCGACTGGCACGAGCGTGAAACCCACGATTTTTTCGGCATCAGATTCGAAGGACATCCCAACCTTGTGCCACTGCTACTACCGGAGGATGCAGACTTCCATCCGCTGTTAAAGGACTTCAAAGCATGAGCGCCATTGTTGAAAAGCTTAATGACGAGACCTTTGTCCTCAACCTGGGGCCACAGCACCCGGCCACCCACGGTGTTCTGCGCGTCAAGCTGCGCATGGACGGCGAGTACATCGTCGAGGCTGAACCGGTGCTGGGTTATATCCACCGCATGCATGAAAAAATGGGTGAGAATCGCACCTGGATCCAGTATCTGCCAAACACCGCGCGGCTGGATTACCTGCACGCCCTGGCCTTCAACCATGTCTATGTAAACGCTGTGGAACGCGCCGCCGGCATCGAGGTGCCTCAGCGGGCCGAGTACATCCGCGTCATCACAGCGGAACTGAACCGTATCTCCAGCCATCTGGTCTGGTTCGGGGCCTTCATCATGGACCTGGGAGGCTTTTCGCCACTGCTGTATGCCTTTGACGATCGCGAACAGATTCTGGATCTGCTGGAAGCCATCACCGGTTCACGCCTGACTTACTGCTATTTCCGTTTTGGCGGGGTCAGTTGCGATATCGACGACCAGTTCATCACCGGCAGCCGCGCCTTTGTCAAGCGCATGCGTGAACGGCTGGATATGTACCGCAACCTGGTCACCAACAACATCATCACCATCAAACGGCTCGAGGACGTGGGGCCGATTACGGCCGAGATGTGCCGCAAGTACGGCGCCACAGGTCCGGTGGCCCGCGGTTCCGGCATCAACTTCGACGTGCGTAGACATGAACCCTACTCCGTCTACCCGGAATTTGACTTTGACATCCCGGTTTATCATGAATGCGACAACATGGCCCGCTACATGGTCAGGATGGACGAAATGGAACAGAGCCTGCGCATTATCGAACAGGCGCTGGACAAACTTCCGGATGGCCCGTACCTGCTCCCCAAGGCTCCCAGGATCGTCAAGCCGGCCAAGGGAGATTTTTATCAGGCCGTAGAGTCGGCCAGGGGTTCACTGGGATTGAGAATCGTCAGTGACGGCAGCAACAACGCCTACCGTCTGAAGTGGCGTTCACCGACCTTCTCCAACCTGAGCCTGTTCGGCGAGGCCTGCATCGGCATGCTGCTCCCGGACGCCCTGGCGCTGATGGGGACACTTGATCTGGTAATTCCAGAGATCGACCGGTAGGAGGAGCAATGGAAACCATCCTTCACTATATCAATCTGGTTCTGCATGTAGAACCACTCCGGCTGCTGCTCTACCTGGCCGGCCTGATCATGTTCGTTGCCGCCAATGCCGCCTATCTGGTGCTGCTGGAACGCAAGGTGGCCGGGCACATCCAGCTGCGTATCGGCCCCAAGGAGAACGGCCCCTTCGGCCTGTTGCAGCCACTGGCCGACGGTATCAAGCTGATGACCAAACAACTGCTGACACCTTCCGGGATCGATCCGATCCTGTTCCGGATAGCGCCAGTGATGGTGATGGTGCCTGCCATTATGAGCTTTGTTGTGATTCCCTTCAGTGACAGCATCGTGGCCCGCAACATGGACATCGGCCTGCTGGTGGTCCTGGCATTCGCCACGATCAACTTTCTCGGCCTGCTGCTGGGCGCCTGGGGATCGCGCAACAAATACGCGATCATGTCGGCCGCCCGCGTGGTTTCTCAGAACATCGCCTACGAGATTCCCATGCTGGTCACAATCGTGGCGATCATCATGGTCAGCGGCAGCCTGAACATGCACACCATTGTGTCCCAGCAACTGGGAGGCTTCTGGCAGTGGAACCTGCTCAACATCAAGGCCAGCCTGCTGATGCCGGCGGCCTTCCTGATCATGTTCATCTGTATGCTGGCCGAGACCAACCGCGCCCCCTTCGACCTGGTCGAGGCGGAAAGCGAATTGGTAGCCGGACCGTTTATCGAATACTCCAGCATGGGCTTCGGCCTGTTTTTCATGGCCGAATACTCCAACATCGTAATCGGCGCCTGCCTGGCCACCATCCTGTTCCTGGGCGGCTGGGGCTGCCCGTTCGGGATACTGCCCGGCGTGCACTGGTTCCTGATCAAGATATACCTGCTGATCTTCATGGTAGTCTGGATCCGCTGGACCTTCCCGCGCACCACCTTCTACGGCCTGCTCAACCTGTCCTGGAAGGTGCTGATCCCGGTATCATTCGTCAACCTCATCCTGACCAGCGCCATGCTGAAGGTGTTCTAGCCATGACCGACTATTTTAAAGAGATCTTCTACGGATTGAAAAGCCTGCTGATCGGCATGGGGATCACAATCAGGTACTGCTTCAGTCCGGTCGTCACCGTCCAGTACCCCCATGAGACCCTCAAGATGCCTGCCCGCTTCAAGGGGCATATCGAACTGATCCCGGACGAGCAGACCGGCACATCCAAATGCATCGCCTGCGGCATGTGCCAACGCACCTGTCCCTCCGGATGTATCTCTGTGGACGGGGAAAAACCCGAGGGCGCCAAGACCAAGATGATGACCAGCTTCATGCTGGACTACACCAAGTGCAGCCTGTGCGGACTGTGCGTGGAAAGCTGCACCTTTTCAGCTATCCGGCACTCCATGCGCTACAACCTGGCCGGCACCAGCAAGCAAGCCTACATCATCGATCTCAAGAAGCGGCTGGAGGAAAGCAAGAAATGATCCAGACTTTGTTTTCGGCCGATGGCCTGACAACCATCATTTTCCTGGTTTTCATCGCCACCACGCTGGCCGGTGCCTTGATTGCAGTGGCTTCGCAGGTGCTGATCCGCAGCGTTTCTGGCCTGGCGCTCTGTTTTCTTGGCGTGGCCGGCATCTACTATTTCCTGGCCAGTCCCTTTTTAGCCATGATGCAGCTTTTGATATACGTAGGCGCCATCTGTGTCGTGATTATCTTCGCCATCATGCTGGCTGAAAGCGATGAAGGCCAACGCCGGAACAATCCAGGCCTGCTGGCCGGGATTGCGGCCAGCCTTTCCTGCGCCGCCCTGGCTGGAGGCATCATCTGGCTGGCCCTGCGCAATGGTTGGGACAGAGTCGCCGAACGTACCAATGAAGGCAGCGTGGAGCAGATCGGACGAGCGCTGCTCACCAGTCACAGCATGAGCTTCGAACTGATCTCGCTCGTACTGCTGGTGGCGATCATCGGTTCACTGGTGCTGTCCAGATCGGGGAGGAACAGACAATGAATCCATTGATGCTGAGCAACTGCCTGTCCACCTATCTGATCATCGCTGCCGTACTGTTCGGGATCGGTATCTTCGGCCTGGTCCGCCGTCAGACATTCATTGGCATGCTGATCTCGTCCGAACTGGTGCTGAGCGCCGCCTCGATCAACTTCATGGCCTTCAACCGTTTTCTGGCACCGGATCCGACCACCGGCCAGATTTTCACCCTCTTTATCATGGCAATCGCCGCCGCCGAGGCAGCCATCGCACTAAGCATCATTCTGGCTGTTTACAGGAATTACCGGTCAATCGACACGACCGACCTCAAGGATCTGGAAGGTTAATAAAGGAAGGTACACACCGGCATGGATTCAATCGTCTCCATAAAACCACTGCTTGCGATCATTGCAGCCCTGTCCGGCGCGGTCATGGTCATGCTTTCCGGCCGCAGGCCAAACGTGCGCGAATCATGGTCCCTGGCCGCTGCGCTCGGCATGTTCGCGATCATCGCCTCCATGGTTACCACCGTAGCTCCTGCACCGCTGGGGGCTGGAAAAACTCTGGTCTGCAACCTCTTCAACATCCTGCCGGGTCTTTCCATCACGCTAAGGGTAGATGCCTTCTCAATGATCTTTGCGCTGGTGGCTTCCTTCCTCTGGATCCTGGCGGTGTTCTACTCGGCCGGTTACATGCGCGGGCTGCATGAACATGCCCAGACCCGCTTCAACACATGCTTTGCCCTGGCGCTATTCGGCGCCATCGGTGTGGCTTTTTCAGGCACTCTGCTGACCATGTACCTGTTCTACGAAATCGTCAGCATCTGCACCTATCCGCTGGTGGCACACCACCAGGATGAGGAAGGCTATGAAGGCGCAAAAAAATACATCGTCTATCTGACCGCCACCGCCAAGGGCTTTGTGCTGCCGGCCATGATACTGATCTATGTGCTGACCGGCACTCTGGATTTCAGCGACAACATCCGCACCGGCATCTTCCCTGTCGGGGTTGACGGCACTTTGGTTACCATTCTCTACGTCCTCTGCATTTTCGGATTTGCCAAGAACGGCATCATGCCTTTCCACAGTTGGCTCCCCAGCGCCATGGTGGCCCCCACCCCGGTCTCGGCCCTGCTGCATGCCGTAGCGGTGGTAAAGGTGGGCGTATTCTGCACCACCAGGGTCATGCTCTACATCTTCGGCACCGACACCATGCACAGCCTGAACCTGGGCATCCCGACCGCCTATTTTGTCTCCTTCACCATCCTGGCGGCCTCGGTCGTCGCCCTGTCCAAGGACAATCTCAAGGCACGGCTGGCCTACTCCACTGTCAGTCAACTCTCCTACATCATCCTGGGCGTGGCCCTGCTGACTCCAAGCGCCATCCAGGGCGGCCTGGTGCACATCGCCAACCACGCCTTTTCCAAGATCACCCTGTTCTTCTGCGCCGGCGCCATCTACGTGGCCACCCACAAAAAATACATCTCCGAATTGAGCGGCCTGGGACGGGCCATGCCCTTTACCTTTGCAGCCTTCGGCATCGCTTCGCTGAGCATGATCGGTGCTCCGCCGGTAGCCGGCTTTGTTACCAAATGGAAACTGTTGGTGGGCGCCATGGAGATGGAAGCCCATTATATCGGCATCCTGCTGATACTGCTGGCCAGTACCCTGCTCAACGTGGCCTATTTTGCGCCGATCACCTACAAGGCCTTTTTCGGCAAACCGCCGGAGGGGGTCACCTATGACTGCGTCAAGGAAGCGCCGCTGACCATGGTGGTGCCGATCATGATCGCAGCCTGTATCTCGGTGATAATCGGTTTTTACCCAGATTTCATGATGACATTTGTCAAGGCGGTGACGAGATGATAGTCAAACTGATTGATTTCCTGCGCGACAGACTCACACTGGTTGTCAGATCCTGCTATGTCCTGTTGGCCCTGGTTGTGCTGACAGACATGCTGTTTGTTTCCAAGGAACATGCCCATACGGCACTGGAACGGATCCCCGGCTTCTGGTCCATCTTCGGCTTCGTGGCCTGTATCCTGATCATCGTGTTCTCCAAGTGGTTCGGGCACATGGGCATCATGACCCGCGAGGACTACTATGATAAGTAACGTATGGATCCATCCCTCTCTGATATTGGTGCTGGGGGCGCTGCTGCTGCCGCTGATACCCAGGCAGATAAGAAAGGCCTGGCTGGTGGCCATACCGGTGCTGACCTTCCTGGATATCCTCTCCATGCAGGGACAGAATGGAATATACGGTGTACTGCACTTCATGGAGTTCCCGCTGACCTTTGGCCGAGTGGATGGCCTGAGCATGGTCTTTGCCTATATCATGGCACTGATGTGCATCATCGGCACCATCTACGGCCTGCATGTGGAAGAGGAAGCCCAGCACATTGCCGCCTGGCTGTATGTGGCTGGTTCGCTGGGGGTCATCTTCTGTGCCGACTACCTGGTGCTGTTCCTGTTCTGGGAACTGATGGCCTTTTCTTCGGTTTTTCTGGTCTGGTTCCGCCGCAGAAAGGAATCGCTGGCCAGCGGCTACCGCTATCTGCTGGTACACACCGCCGGCGGGCTGATGCTTTTGGCTGGTTTTGTGCTCCGCTACAAAGTGGTAGGCAATTTTGACTTCAATCTGATCGCCCCCGGGCCAATGGGCATTGACAGCTGGCTGATCATGGCCGGATTCATGCTCAACGCCGCCGTGCCACCGCTTCACGCCTGGCTGCCGGACGCCTATAGCGAGGCAACCGTCACAGGCGCCGTATTCATGTGCGCTTTCACCACCAAGACCGCCGTCTATGCCCTGGCACGCGGTTTTGCCGGCACGGAGATTCTGGTGCCGCTGGGCACCTGCATGGCGCTCTACGGTGTCGTATACGCCTTTCTGCAGAACGACTCCCGCAAACTGCTGGCCTATCATGTGGTCAGCCAGGTCGGATACATGGTCGCCGGAGTTGGCATCGGCACCCAGCTGGCCATCAACGGCGCCTGCGCCCACGCCTTCGCTCACATCCTGTACAAGGGACTTTTATTCATGGGGTGCGGATCCGTGCTGCAGATGACCGGCACCAGCAAGTTCACAGAACTGGGCGGTCTGTACAAAAAGATGCCGCGCACCTTTGTGCTGACCCTGATCGGCGGCCTGTCCATCTCGGCCTTTCCGCTGTTCAGCGGTTTTGTCAGCAAGGCCATGATTGTCTCAGCCGGGTTCGAGGCCCACAACTACACGGCCGCTTTCCTGCTGACACTGGCCTCGGTGGGTACCTTCCAGTCCACCACACTCAAGATCCCCTACTACATCTGGTTCGGCAAGAGCAACTGCAGTGAGGAAACGCTGAACAAGGCCGTTGACCCGCCACTGAACATGCAGACCGCCATGGTGATCGCCGCTGCGCTGTGCGTCTTCATCGGCTGCTACACACCCTATCTGTACAACATGCTGCCCTATCCGGAAATCGCAGCGGCCTACGATCCGTACACGGCTTACCACATCTCCGAAACAATGCAGATACTGCTGTTCACTGCTTTCGGATTCTTCCTGGTGCTGAAAAGGATCACCCCCCACGAAACAATCAGCCTGGATCTGGACTGGTTCTATCGCAAGGGCGGACGCGCATTCCTCTGGATCGCCAGCAAGCCGGTGCAGTTGATCGACAACCTGGTGGGAGAGCTGTACCGGCTGATCGGCCTGCTGCCGCTGATGTTCACCGCCCGCTTCTGCTCCTGGTTTGACTGGCACGGCATCGACGGCATCGTTGACGGAACTGCCCGCACGGTGCGCGGTACCGGCGCAGTATTCAGGCGCTTCCAGAGCGGACAGCTGCAGTACAACATCCTGTTTGCCGTCACCATTGTCGCGGCCGTGCTGCTGATCTACGTTTTTGCCTGATTTATCTCCTGGGAGGAAGATGGGAATGGAGTTTCTGATAATGAACAAACTGGGGTTCCCGCTGCTGAGCGCACTGATCTTCCTGCCGCTGGCCGGCGCGACAGTGCTGCTCCTTTTACGGCATGAAACCCTGATCAAATACTGGTCACTGACCGTCACAATGGCGACCGCCCTGCTGTCGCTGCCACTCTACCCAGCCTTCGATCCGGCCACAGCCCGTTACCAGTTCGCCGAGCATCACGCCTGGATCCCGGCGCTGAACATCAACTACACATTGGGCATTGACGGCATCTCCCTGCTGCTGGTGCTGATGACCACCCTGTTGATGCCTCTCTGTGTGCTCGGCTCCTGGAAATACATCGAAAAACGCGTCAAGGAGTTTATGTTCTGCCTGCTGTTGATGGAAACATCCATGCTGGGCGTATTCATGGCGCTGGACTTCGTGCTGTTCTACCTGATGTGGGAAGCCATGCTGATCCCCATGTACCTGCTGATCGCCGTCTGGGGCGGCCCGCGCAAGACCTACGCCTCAACCAAGTTTTTCCTCTACACCCTGGCCGGATCAGTGTTGCTGCTGGTGGCTATCATCGCCCTCTACCTCAGCCAGGGCACCTTCAGCATCCCGATGCTGATGGGCAAGGAATACGCCATGACCTTCCAGACCTTGGTATTCCTGGCCTTTTTCATTGCCTTTGCCATCAAGGTGCCCATGTTTCCTTTCCACACCTGGCTGCCGGCCGCCCACGTGGAAGCGCCCACCGCAGGCAGCGTCATCCTGGCCTCGGTACTGCTCAAGATGGGGGTCTACGGATTTCTGCGCTTCTGTCTGCCGATCACACCAGACGCAACCATCATGTTCGCCCCCTATGTTCTGGTGCTTTCGGTGGTCGGAATCATCTACGGCGGCCTGACCGCCCTGGCCCAGCAGGACATGAAGAAGTTGATCGCCTATTCCAGCGTCGGACACATGGGCTTCGTGACACTGGGGGTCTTTGTTTTCAACCAGAACGGCATCGAAGGTGCCATCCTGCAGATGATCAACCACGGCATCACCACCGGCGCTCTGTTTCTCTGCGTCGGCATGATCTACGAGCGCACCCACAGCCGTGAACTGGATCGGGCCGCCGGCCTGGGCAAATACATGCCGGTCTACGTCACATTTCTGACCTTCTTTTCACTGTCGTCGCTGGCCTTCCCGGGGACCAACAGCTTCGTGGGTGAATTCCTGATCCTGGCCGGCAGCTTTGCCGACCACAAGCTCATCTCCGCCTGTGCCATACCGGGCGCAGTGCTGGCGGCCGCCTACATGCTGCGCATGCTGCAGCGCATGATCTGGGGCCGACCGCACAACCCGGATCACAGCGGCATCGCCGACCTGAACCTGCGGGAGATATGCACGCTTGCTCCGCTGCTGGTATTCGTCTTCTGGATCGGTCTGGCGCCGGCACCGTTCATGAAGGTCATGAATGTCACCGTCACCAACCTGATCACCCAGGTTGGCGAAAAGCAGGCAGCCGGTATGCGCACGCAGGCAGCGCTGACCGGCAAGACAAACACCTTGAACCTTGAACCGATAAAGGAAAGACAATGATGCTGTTCGCTCCTGAACTGTTTCTGCTGCTAGGCAGCCTGGCGGTCTTCTTCATCAGTACGGGCAGGGATTGCGGCAAACTGGCCAGAACGGCCGCCATGCTGACCGCACTGGGAGGCACCCTGCTCTGTCTTGCAACCTTCTGCATGCAGGGCGACCTGTTCTACGGCGCCTACCGGATTGACCTGTTCTCGCAGATGTTCAAGCTGTTCATCTGCCTGGGCCTGGCCATCGTGCTGCTGGTCGGCACTGAATTGAAAGGGGTCAGCAACCGGGTCCGTCCGGAATACTACCTGTTCATGCTCCTGAGCGTAACCGGCCTGGTCATGCTGGTCAGCAGCGTTGAACTGATTGCGATCTTCATCGCTCTGGAACTGTCATCCTTTTCCATGTATCTGCTGGTGCCGCTGCGTGACGACCACGACGGCCTGCGCATCCAGATGGAATCGGCCATCAAGTACATCCTGTTCGGTGTCGTCGCCACCGGCATCATGCTGTTCGGCATGAGCTACATGTTCGGACTGACCGGCACCACCCATCTGGCAGAGCTGCTGCCCAGGCTGCACGGCATGTCGTCCAGCCCGCTGGCCATCCTGGCCATCGCCATGACACTGGGCGGCTTCTTCTTCAAGCTGGCCGTCTTCCCGTTCCACTCCTGGGTGCCGGATGTGTATCAGGGCGCCTCCAATGAAACCACAGCCTTCATCGCCTCGGTTCCCAAGATCGCCGCAGTGGCTCTGCTGATCCGCATCACCAGCCTGTCCGGCATTGAATCAGGCGCGCTGGTCACCATGCTGACCATACTCTCGGTCTGCTCCATGTTCTATGGCAATCTGGTGGCACTGGTCCAGACCGACATCAAGCGCATGCTCGGCTTTTCCGGCATCGCCCACGCCGGCTATGTGCTGCTGGGCCTGGTGACACTCAAAGACAGCGGCTACGCCGCAGCCATCTATTACATCATCGGCTACATGCTCATGACCCTGGCCGGTTTTGCCGTTATCTGCCGTGTCTCCGCCAAAGGTGAGAACCTGCTGGTCGACGACTTGAGCGGTCTGCACAAACGCTCGCCGCTTCTGGCCCTGACCATGGCCACCAGCATGTTCGCCATGGCCGGCATCCCGCCCTTCGTCGGCTTCATGGGTAAATTCTCGCTGATGACCGAAGCCTACCGGGCCGGGCATCTGGCGCTGGTGATCGTTGCCGCCATCAATACCGCCATCGGCATCTACTACTACCTGTCCGTGGTTAAGGTCACATACTCGGCAGAGGCAGGCCAACGTCCTGTCGTCACCCTGGATCTGACTACCAAGGCGCTTTGCATCATACTGGTCACCTTCATCATCCTGCTGGGCATCTTGCCAAGCAGGATCATCGAGATCGCCGGCACAGCGGTAAAAGCGATTATGTAGACCAGCCCAATATCAAAGCACGCACTAAAGCCCGCCGCATTTCCCATGGCGGGCTTTTGCATATGACCTAAACATGATGACAGCAAACCGCCCTGGAGCGCCTGAATGAAAAAATTACTGCTGATCGGTGTTACCCTGTTGTGGTCGATCACCTGCTGCGCAGTCTGCCTGGGGCAGGAAAAGCCGGATATGGCAAATGCGGCTGCAGCACAGGCTTCACTCTCCCAACTGGGCCAGCGGCGGATCGGCGTGCTGACCGGTTCGGTGCATGACAGCTACACCATCAAACACTATCCCCTGGCCACCATCCTGCACTACAAAACCCCTTCCGACCTGATACTGGCGGTCAAGTCCGGCAAGGTGGACGCCGCCTTTTACACCCACGAGACCCTGCTGGAGATGCTGCGCCATGACCATGAGCTGGCGCTGTTGGGTAAACCGCTGTTTTCCGTGCCGATCGGGGTCGGTTTCAACAAGGGCAACGAGACCCTGCGCAGGCAGTTCAACGACTTTCTGAAGCAAATCCGCCGGGACGGCCGCTTTAACGACATGGTTACCCGCTGGATCCTGCAGGGCAACAGCGAACCGGTCAAGGTGGCAGGCGGCAAAACCAGCGGGCGTCTGGTGATCGGCACGGTCAGCGACAAGGGACTGCCGTTTACGATTGTCAAAGACAACAGGATGATCGGTTTTGATATCGAACTGGCTGAACTGTTTGCCGCCTGGATCGGCAAGGAGCCTGTGTTTGTGGACATGGAGTTCGGCAGCCTGATCGCCGCCGTCTCCACCAACAAGATCGACGCTATCTTCAGCACCCTGATGATCACCGATGAGCGGGAAAAGCAGATCGCCTTTTCCGAACCGTACTACGAACTGGGAGCCAGCGTCTTTGCCCTGAAAAAGCATGTGGCCGGTGCGGCAGTCGGGGCAGATACCCATACAGTCTCCTTCCTCAGCAGCATCGCCACCGGCTTCCGCAGCAACATCCTGCAGGAAAAACGCTATCTGCTGATCCTGGACGGGCTAATGACAACCGTGATCATCTCCGTCCTCGCCACCCTTTTCGGCACCCTGCTGGGAGCTGTGGTCTGCGCCATGCGCATGGCCCGCCAGCGTGTACTCGTCGTCCCGGCCAAGCTCTACATCGCCGCATTGCGCGGCATGCCGGTGCTGGTGCTGTTGATGCTGATCTTCTATGTGGTCTTCGCCTCGGTGAACATCAATCCGGTCATCGTAGCGGTTATCGCCTTTGGCATGAATTTCGGCGCCTACACAGCGGAGATTTTCAGAACCGGCATTGAAGGGGTGGAAAGGGGCCAGACCGAGGCCGGCATCGCGCTGGGGTTCAGCCGGACCGGCACCTTTGTGCATATCGTGCTGCCCCAGATGGTCAGGCGCATACTCCCGGTCTACAAGGGTGAGTTGATCTCGCTGGTCAAGATGACCTCGATTGTGGGCTATATCGCGGTGCAGGATCTGACCAAGGCCGGCGACATCATCAGAAGCCGCACCTTTGACGCCTTCTTTCCGTTGTTAATGGTGGCGCTGCTCTACTTCATGATCTCCTGGGCGCTGATGCAGGCGGTGGAACACGTCGAGCGTTCCACCGATCCCCGACGGAAACAGAGAAAGGCAGGCAGGTCATGATCCGGATAACCCATCTTTCCAAGACCTACGGCCCGGTTACCGTGCTGAAGGACATTTCCCTGCAGGTGGCCAAAGGCGAGGTCATCTCGATCATCGGCCCTTCCGGCACCGGCAAGAGCACCCTGCTGCGCTGCCTGAACCTGCTTGAACAGCCCGATGGCGGCTCCATCCGTGTGGACGGTGTCGACCTTTTGGACAAAAAAAGCGATGTCCCTAAAATCCGGCAGCGGATGAACATGGTCTTTCAGTCCTTCAACCTGTTCGCCCACCTGACCGCGCTGGAAAACCTGACCATCGGCCCGGTCAGGCTGCAGGGACTGGACCGGCATACCGCGGAACAGCAGGCCATGGAGATACTCAAGCTGGTCGGTCTGGCGGAAAAGGCACACCATTTTCCCGACCAGCTGTCCGGCGGGCAGAAACAGCGGGTGGCCATCGCTCGCTGCCTGGCCATGCGTCCGGAGATCATCCTGTTTGACGAGCCGACCTCAGCCCTGGATCCCACCATGGTCAGCGAGGTGCTGGCAGTCATCCGGCGGCTGGCCAGGGAAGGCATGACCATGCTGATCGTAACCCATGAAATGGACTTTGCCCGCGATGTCTCCAGCCGGGTGCTGTACATGGATGAAGGGGTGATCTACGAGCAAGGGACGCCGCAGCAGATCTTTGAAAACCCGTGCAAGGAGAAAACCAGTGCCTTTATCAACCGCATCCGCAGCCTGAGTTGGCGGATCGAATCACCGGCATACGACCTGTATGCCATGAATGCCGAACTGGAGAACTTCTGCGAAAAGCAGATCCTGCCCAGACAGACGCGCCAGCATCTGCTGCTGCTGGTGGAAGAGCTGCTCCTGCTGCACGGGCCGCTGTTGCCGTCAACACCGATTGACCTGACCATCGCCTATTCGGAAAAGAAGGAAAGCATCGAGCTTGTTCTGGAACACCGGGGAGAGACAAATCTGCTGCAGCAAGAACTGCTGCCCGACGAGCTGGGACTGACCATTATCCAACACCTGGTGCAAGACATCCAGTGCCGGCGCACAGATGACGTCTACCGCCTGACCATCAGCCTGAAGAGCGGTTAAGGCATTTCCTACGGCCGGATCTCCACCACCGTGCCGATCGGCACCAGACGGAATATCTCCTCGATCTCCTCGTCCGTCACGGCGATGCAGCCCTGTGTCCAGTCCAGATCGGCCTGAAGGCTGCCGACCCAGGCATAACCCTTCTTGATGCCGTGGATCATGATATCGCCGCCTGGTGCAGCCCCCAGAGCCTTTGCCCGCTTTCTGTCGTCTGCATTCGGATATGAGATATGCAGGGCCTGGTGGTATCGGCTGTTCCTGTTCTTGGAGTCGATCGTATAGATCCCTTCCGGGGTCTTTTTATCCCCCTGCATCAGCTTGGGGCCCACCGGATTTCCACCCAGAGCCACCCGGTAGGTTTTGATCAGATCGCTGCCAGCATAAAGGCTCAGCTGCCGCTGCTGCTTGGTTATCAGAACCCGGTCAATCCGTCTCTTCTGCATGGCAAAATCTTTTACCTTCTGCTCCAGCATGGCAATCTCCTGCTGTCTGTCTTTGATTCCGGCTTCGCTCTGCGCAAGTTTCTGCCGCAGTTCCCTGATCTGCAGCTGCTGACCGGCGGCCATTTCTTCCTTGTAAACCATGTTATTGACGTAAAAGACCATCATGCTGCTGTCGTGCCTGTAGACGCTATGCGGATACTCTCTGACGAGCTTCCGGAAGCAGTCCAGCGCCTTACCGAAATCCTTGGCTTCATTTCCGGGATGCGCATGAATAATCCCCATCTCAAACAGCGCCCTGTCACCCATGACAGGATCTGCAGCTGCCGCCTGCTCATAGGCATGCAGGGTCCCCTGATAGTCGCCCCGGCTGAAAAGCGCATGTGCATCTGACAAAAGCCTTGAAGAGTGCGAATTTCCATTCAGGCTGGCACAGGAACAGAGGCAGATCGTGATAAGCATCAGCAGGAAAGACCGTAAAACAGTCCCTAGCCGGCTTAGACGCTGTGCCCTGAAGATGACGGGCAAACATCGCCTGATCCTGTCTGCAGTGAAATCAGTGGTGATTGATATTGCGGTCATTTTTACACCGTGCATAAATTGGGATGTGTAACGGTTATTGGTAAAAGGAAAAACGGCGATGGCAGGGGCCTGAACCCCTGCCATCCTTCAGCATGTTTTCTTCTGGCAACCCCAGAAGAAAACCGGTTGGGAGGATCACAGCCCCCCATATGAAACTGCTACTTTCTCATCGACTTCTTGAAAGCGGCTTCTGCCATTCTGGCCTTCTGGGCCGACTGCTGTTTTTCCTTTTCTGCGGCC
>Ga0116183_1000584_pt1 | contig 42632 bp, 36 predicted proteins | sample AD_UKC078_MetaG_FD_89753 | JGI IMG/M metagenome (GOLD analysis project Ga0116183, IMG submission 89753) | Active sludge microbial communities of municipal wastewater-treating anaerobic digesters from USA - AD_UKC078_MetaG | ecosystem: Engineered > Bioreactor > Anaerobic > Digestate | place: USA...
ACACCGGCGGGCTTCCCCCCATCGCCGCCGATGCTCCGACACCGGTCAACCGCTCGCTGAAGATGCCCCGGCGCCGACGCACCCGCGAAGCCGATCGCGCCCAGCGGATCAGGACCCGCCGCGACCAGAACGACACAAGCTGAGCGCTTTCGCTAGCCGGCCAGCACCGCGTACCGCGGCTTGATCACCTCGTCGATGATGGCGAGTCGCTCGTCGAAGTGGATGAAGGCCGACTTCATCGCGTTGATGGTGAACCGCTGCAGATCGCTCCAGCCATAGCCGAAGGCCGTCACCAGCCGGAACATCTCGTCGGTCATGGTGGTGTCGCTCATCAGCCGGTTGTCGGTGTTCACCGTGACCCGGAAGCGCAGCCGAGCCAGCAGATCGAACGGGTGCTCCTCGATGCTGGCGACGGCTCCGGTCTGCACGTTCGAACTGGGGCACATCTCCAGCGGGATGCGCTTGTCCCGCACGATCGCGGCCAGCCGGCCCAGCCGGGCAGCACCGTCCGGCATTTCCTGGATGTCATCGACGATGCGAACACCGTGCCCCAACCTGTCCGCGCCGCAGAAGGCTAGCGCCTCGTGGATAGAGGCCAGCCCGAACGCCTCCCCGGCGTGAATGGTGAACCGTGCGTTGTGCGATCGCATGTACTCGAACGCGTCGAGGTGACGCGACGGCGGGTTTCCTGCCTCCGCGCCCGCAATGTCGAACCCGACCACACCCCTGTCCCGAAACCGGATGGCCAGTTCGGCGATATCGCGCGAGCGTGCGGCGTGCCGCATGGCGGTCACCAGGCAGCGCACCGTGATGTCCCGCCCGCGCGCCGCGGCCGCACGCTCGCCATCGGCGAAACCCGCCAGCACCGCGTCGACCACCTCATCCAGGGACAGCCCGCGGTCGATGTGCAACTCGGGCGCGAAGCGCACTTCGGCGTACACGACGTTGTCGTCGGCGAGATCGGCCACGCACTCCGCCGCCACCCGATGCAGGGCGTCAGGTGTCTGCATCACCGCAACGGTGTGCGCGAACGGCTCCAGGTAGCGCACCAGCGATCCGCTGTGCGCTGCCTTGCGAAACCATTCCGCCAACTGCCCCTCATCGGTGCAGGGCAGCCCGTCGTAGCCGACCTGACGGGCGATGTCGATGACTGTCGACGGGCGCAGTCCGCCGTCGAGGTGGTCATGCAGCAGGGCCTTGGGAGCCTGCCGGATCGTCTCGCGCGTCAACGGTGTACCCATCACACCCATTGTGATCGAGTTGTGAACGAGGAATCCTGCGGTTCGGTGGAATCGCAGCATGTGACGTAATCCCCGCGTCACCCATCTCAGGCCGCATTGCGGGTTAACATCCAACCGTGACTACAGCGGCGCAGGATGCGCCCCGACGGCGACGGACGATCTATCGCGGCGACCCAGGCATGTGGTCATGGGTGCTGCACCGCATCACCGGGGCGACGGTTTTCTTCTTTCTTTTCGTCCACGTTCTGGACACCGCACTGGTGCGGGTGAGCCCGGAGGCTTACAACGAAGTCCTGAGCACCTACAAGACACCCATCATCGGGCTGATGGAACTCGGCTTGGTGGCGTGTGTCCTCTACCACGCGCTCAACGGCGTGCGGGTGATCCTCATCGACTTCTGGTGGAAGGGCCCGCGCTACCAGCGTCAGATGATCTGGGCGGTGGCTGCGATCTGGCTGCTGGTGATGGTCCCGGCCACCGTGGTGATCGGCATGCATATGGCGGAGAGGTTCCTGTGACCACGAGCGAGCAGATGGCGGCGGAGGGCCGACTCGGCCCGCCCGCACCCACGCTGGAACGAGACCACGACCGTCCGGCCAGTCTGGACAATCCCCGCTCACCGCGGCGCCGGCCCGGTCTACCCAACTTCGAGAAGTACGCGTGGCTGTTCATGCGTTTCTCCGGAGTGGTGCTGGTCTTCCTCGTCATCGGGCACCTGTTCATCGGCCTGATGTGGGACGGTGGCGTCTACCGCATCGACTTCAACTACGTTGCGCAACGGTGGGCCTCGCCGTTCTGGCAGATCTGGGATCTGGTCATGTTGTGGCTGGCCCAACTGCACGGCGGCAACGGGATACGCACCATCATCGCCGACTACTCGCGCAAGGACTCCACCCGGTTCTGGCTCAACAGCCTGTTGCTGGTGTCCATGGCAATCGTTCTGATCGTCGGCAGTTACACGCTGCTCACCTTCGACCCGACCATCTCGTGAACGCTCTCAGGGAGGCCGCACGGTGATCCATCTGCACAAGTACGACGTCGTCATCGTCGGAGCCGGCGGCGCCGGCATGCGGGCCGCCGTCGAGGCGGGACCCCGCGCGCGCACGGCGGTGCTGACCAAGCTCTATCCCACCCGCAGCCACACCGGCGCGGCTCAGGGCGGCATGTGCGCGGCGCTGGCCAACGTCGAAGAGGACAACTGGGAGTGGCACACCTTCGACACCGTCAAGGGTGGCGATTACCTCGCTGACCAGGACGCCGTCGAGATCATGTGCAAGGAAGCCATCGACGCCGTGCTGGATCTGGAGAAGATGGGGATGCCGTTCAACCGCACCCCCGAGGGCCGGATCGATCAGCGGCGCTTCGGCGGGCACACCCGCGACCACGGCAAGGCCCCGGTACGACGGGCCTGCTACGCCGCCGACCGCACCGGCCACATGATCCTGCAGACGCTGTATCAGAACTGCGTCAAACACGACGTTCAGTTCTACAACGAGTTCTACGCGCTGGACCTCGTCCTCACCGAGACGGCGCGGGGACCGGTGGCCACCGGCGTGGTGGCCTATGAGTTGGCGACAGGCGACATTCATGTCTTTCACGCCAAGTCCATCGTGCTGGCCACCGGCGGTTCCGGCCGGATGTACAAGACGACGTCCAACGCCCACACCCTGACCGGCGACGGACTGGGCATCGTCTTCCGCAAGGGACTTCCCTTGGAGGACATGGAGTTTCACCAGTTCCATCCGACCGGCCTGGCCGGCCTGGGCATCCTGATCTCCGAGGCCGTGCGCGGTGAGGGCGGCCGACTGCTCAACGGCGAGGGCGAACGATTCATGGAGCGCTACGCCCCGACGATCGTCGATCTCGCACCGCGCGACATCGTGGCCCGCTCGATGGTGCTCGAAGTCCTCGAGGGCCGCGGCGCCGGCCCGCACAAGGACTACGTCTACATCGACGTGCGCCACCTCGGTGCGGACGTGCTGGAAGCCAAACTGCCCGACATCACCGAGTTCGCCCGGACCTACCTCGGGGTCGACCCGGTCAAGGAACTGGTGCCGGTCTACCCGACCTGCCACTACGTCATGGGCGGCATCCCGACGTCGTTGATCGGTGAGGTGCTGCGCGACAACACGAATGTCGTGCCCGGCCTCTACGCCGCCGGCGAGTGCGCATGCGTGTCGGTACACGGCGCCAACCGGCTGGGCACCAACTCGCTGCTGGACATCAACGTGTTCGGCCGTCGCGCGGGCCTGGCGGCCGCCTACTACGCGACCGGGAACCCGCACACCGCGCTGCCGGACAACCCCGCCGACATGGTGGTGGACTGGGTGGCCAACATCCTCTCCGAGCACGGCAATGAGCGGGTGGCAGACATCCGCGGCGAACTCCAGCAGACGATGGACAACAACGCTGCGGTGTTCCGCACCGAGGAGACGCTCAAGCAGGCGCTCACCGACGTTCACGCGCTCAAGGAGCGGTACTCACGAATCTCGGTGCACGACAAGGGCAAGCGCTACAACAGCGATCTGCTCGAAGCCATCGAGCTCGGCTTCCTGCTGGAGCTCGCCGAGGTGACGGTGGCCAGCGCGCTGAACCGCAAGGAATCCCGGGGCGGACACGCCCGGGAGGACTACCCCAACCGCGACGACGTCAACTACATGCGTCACACGATGGCGTACAAAGAGGGCCGCGAGCTGCTGAGCGACATCCGGCTGGACTACAAGCCCGTGGTGCAGACCCGCTACGAACCGATGGAGCGGAAGTACTGACGCCGATGAGCCGCTTGCGCGAAGAGAGAAAATGATGACAACCGCACAGACGACCGCTGCACAGCCAGCAGACCCGCAACTTCCGCCCGTCCCGCCGGAGGCGGTGATGGTCACCCTCAAGATCGCCCGGTTCAACCCGGAGGACCCGGACGCCTACAGCGATTCCGCCGGGTGGCAGAGCTTCCGGGTGCCTTGCCTGCCCAGCGACCGGCTGCTGAACCTGCTCATCTACGTCAAGAGCTACCTGGACGGGACATTCACCTTCCGGCGATCCTGCGCCCATGGCGTGTGCGGTTCGGACGCCATGCGGATCAACGGCGTCAACCGGCTGGCCTGCAAGGTGCTGATGCGAGACCTGCTGCCGAAGGACCGGTCGAAGCAGCTCACCGTGACCGTCGAACCGATCCGGGGCCTGCCGGTCGAGAAGGACCTCGTGGTCGACATGGAGCCGTTCTTCGACGCCTACCGCCGGGTGAAGCCCTACCTGATCACCAGCGGCAATACCCCCACCCGCGAACGGATCCAGAGTCCCACCGACCGGGCCCGCTACGACGACACCACCAAGTGCATCCTGTGCGCGTGCTGTACCACCAGTTGCCCGGTGTTCTGGAATGAGGGCAGCTACTTCGGTCCGGCGGCGATCGTCAACGCCCACCGGTTCATCTTCGACAGCCGCGACGAGGGGGCCGCCGAGCGGCTGGAGATCCTCAACGAGGTCGACGGGGTGTGGCGCTGCCGCACCACCTTCAACTGCACCGACGCCTGCCCGCGCGGTATCGAGGTCACCAAGGCGATCCAGGAGGTCAAGCGGGCGCTGATGTTCAGCGCCCGCTAGGTCCGCGAACTTAACGCGCGAAACCAACGATTAGCCCGTACGCTCACGCCGTTCACCAAACGGTCAAGGAGCGGCCATGAGCAAGGGCGAACTTATTCTCGAGCCGACGCCCGGCAGTAGCAGCGTCGACAGCAAGGGTCTCAAGGGCGGCGCCCTGGGCCTGGTCTCGAGCATCGTGGTCGGAATGGCGTCGACCGCCCCGGCGTATTCGCTGGCGGCCAGCCTCGGCCTGATCGTCGCCAGCGGCGGCGCACTGCTGGCCGGGGTCAAGGCCCCGGCGATCATCCTGCTGGCGTTCATCCCGATGTGGATGATCGCGGTGGCCTACCAGGAACTGAACAAGGCCGAACCGGACTGTGGCACCACATTCACCTGGGCCTCACGGGCTTTCGGTCCGCTCGTCGGGTGGATGAGCGGCTGGGGCATCATCGCCGCCGACGTGATCGTGATGGCCAATCTGGCGCAGATCGCGGGGTCCTACTCGTTCACCTTCGTCGGCGGCCTGGGCTGGACCTCAGCGGCCGACCTGGCCAACAGCACGCTGTGGTCGACGGTGGCCGGGGTGATCTGGATCGTCGTGATGACCTACATCTGCTACCGCGGGATCGAAGTCTCCGCCCGACTGCAGTACGCCCTGCTCGGCATCGAACTCGTGGTGCTGCTGGCGTTCGCCGCGGTGGCCCTGTTCAAGGTCTACACCGGCACCGCCGAGCCGTACTCCATCACGCCGGCCCTGGACTGGTTCTGGCCGGCCGGGCTGGACTTCTCCACTGTTATCGCCCCGGCCATCCTCACCGCGATCTTCATCTACTGGGGCTGGGACACCGCGGTGGCCTGCAATGAGGAGTCCGATGACCCGGGCCGCACCCCCGGGCGGGCCGCGGTGATCTCCACGTTCCTGCTACTGGCCACCTATGCGCTGGTGTCGGTGGCGACCATCGCCTTCGCCGGGGTCGGCGACGAAGGGGTCGGGCTGGGCAACCAGGACAACGCGGACGATGTGTTCGCCGCGGTCGGCCACGATCTGTTCGGCGACAGCGTGCTGGGCAAGATCGCCCTGATGCTGCTGGCGGCGTCCATCCTCACCTCGGCGTCGGCATCCACCCAGACGACCATCCTGCCGACCGCTCGGACCACGCTGTCGATGGGCGTCTACAAGGCGCTGCCCGATTCGTTCGCCAAGATCCACCGCACCTACCTCACGCCCACCACCTCCACGGTCGCGATGGGTGCGGTGTCGATCCTGTTCTACCTGCTTTTCACCCTGATCAGCCCGAACCTGCTCACCGCGCTGATCGGCTCGGTCGGCCTGATGATCGCGTTCTACTACGGCCTGACCGGTTTCGCCTGCGCGTGGTTCTACCGCAAGCATCTGACCGTGTCGGTCCGCGACTTCCTGATGCGCGGCCTGGTGCCGCTCGCCGGTGGGGTAACGCTGACCGCGGTGTTCGTCTACGGCCTGATCCAGTACGCCAAGCCGGACTGGCTGACCGACGATGAGGGCAACAACGTGACCATCCTCGGCTACGGCGCGGTCGCGGTGGTGGGCATCGGCGCGCTGGCGCTGGGCGTGGTGGCGATGGTCGCGTGGTGGATCGCCGCGCCGCCGTTCTTCCACGGCCTGACGCTCTCCCGCCGGTCCAGCGCGGACCTCATTCTCGAGCCGGCCACCGCAGTCGAGCCGACGCTGGGGCTGCCCGATTCCGGGGACATGCCGACCGTCATCGCGCCGGACCTATCGAACCTGCCGCCGGGTGAGACCGCGGTCAACCCCGAGACCGGCGAGGAGTTCACCCGGCGCTAGGAAGCGCTCATCGCAAGCTGAAGATCGTCCGGTGCCAGGGCTTTTCGACGGCACCGGTGATATCGCTCATCACATGCTTGATGGTGAGGTACTCCTCGAAGGAGTAGTCGCTCATATCCTTGCCGAACCCGGACGCCCCGACACCGCCGTGCGGCATCTCGCTGATGATCGGGATGTGGTCGTTGATCCACACACAGCCCGCGTTGATCTCCCGGGACGCCCGTTGGGCGCGGTAGACGTCACGGGTCCACGCCGAGGCGGCCAGCCCGAAGTCGGTGTCATTGGCCTGACGCAGTGCATCGTCGTCGCCGTCGTGGCGACGCACGGTCAGCACCGGACCGAAGATCTCGTCGCGGTAGACCTCAGAGTCCTCGGCGACGTCGGCCAGCAGGGTCGGCAGGTAGAACGCACCCGGCCGATCCGGTGCCGATCCACCGGTGACCACCCGCGCCCCTTGCCCCGGCGCCCGGGACACCATCGCGGCCACCTTGTCCCGGTGGGCGAACGAGATCAGCGGACCCAGGTCGGTGTCCGGATCGTGCGGGTCACCGACCACGATCTTGCCCATCAGTTCGGCCACCCCGGCAACGAAGTCGTCATAGAGATTGGCCGCCACGATCGCCCGGGTGGCCGCCGTGCAGTCCTGCCCGGAGTTGATCAGCGCCCCGGCGACCGCACCGTGCACCGCGGCGTCGAGGTCGGCGTCCTCGAACACGACGAAGGGCGCCTTGCCGCCCAGTTCGAGTTGGGTCCGATGACCCTGCGCGGCGGCGGCCGCCATCACCTTCCGGCCCACCGGGGTGGAACCGGTGAAGGTGACGACGTCGACGTCCGGATGTCCGGCCAGCCGCTGACCGGCGTCGGCCCCGGATCCGGTGACCACGTTGAGCACACCGTCGGGCAGACCGGCCTCCTTGGCGAGCCGGGCCAGGGTCAGGGTGGTCAGCGGGGTGAGTTCGGCGGGCTTGATCACCACCGCGCAACCGGCGGCCAGCGCCGGGATGACCTTCCACACCGCCATCTGCAGCGGGTAGTTCCACGGTGTGATGGTGGCGACCACCCCGACCGCCTCCCGTCGGATCGACGAGGTGTGGTCGGCGGAGTACTCGGCGGTGGCCTTGCCCTCCAGGTGGCGGGCGGCCCCGGCGAAGAAGGCGATGTTGTCGATGCTGCCGGGCACGTCGAACTCGGTGGCCAGCCGCACCGGCTTGCCGGTTTGGCTGACCTCCTCAGCGATGATCTCGCCGGCATGGGCCTCCAGCAGTTCGGCCAGTTTGAACAGGACGGCCGACCGCTCGGCGGGGGTGGAGCCCGACCAGCGGGGCTGCGCCGCGCGGGCGGCGGCCACCGCGATATCGATATCACCGGCCCGGCCGAGGGCCAGTTCGACCACCACCGTCCCGTCGGCGGGATTGATTACCTGATGCCTGGCCCCGGACGTGCTCACCGGCGCTCCGTCTATCCAGCTGCTCGCGATCACGCCGCGATTCTACGTATTTCGTAGAAATTACTCCCAAAAACAACGGATTCCGTGCACAATGGATCCCATGCCCGATATGCCCGCCAGTCGGTTCGCCATGCGCGCGCCGTCATCCCGGGCAGCAGCCACGGTGCAACTCGACGATATGTCCAAAGCGATTATCGAGAAGTTGCAGCAGGACGGTCGGCGTTCGTACGCCGCCATCGGCAAATCGGTCGGGCTCTCGGAAGCGGCTGTCCGTCAAAGGGTGCAGCGGTTGGTGGATTCCGGGGTGATGCAGATCGTCGCGGTGACCGATCCGATGCAACTCGGGTTCTCCCGGCAGGCGATGATCGGTATCCGCTGCCAGGGCGACACCGCCGAGGTCGCGGAGAAGCTGGCCCAGATTGACGCGGTGGCGTACGTGGTGCTGACAGCAGGCACCTACGACGCCATCGTCGAGGTGGTCTGCGAGGACGACGGCGAATTGCTGGACCTGCTCAACACCGAGATTCGGGCGGTTCCGGGAGTGATGTCGACCGAGACGCTGGTGTACCTGAAACTGGTTAAACAACAATACAATTGGGGAACGCGATGACGACAACAGCGGACTACGCCCGTACCGACGAACTGACGGCGAAGGCCAACCGCCACCTGTGGGGGCACTTCGCCCGGCACGGGATGGGCATCGAGCCGCCGATCATCACCCGCGGCGAGGGCGTCCACATCTACGACAGCTACGGAAAGCGCTACTTCGACGGGCTGTCCGGGCTGTTCACCTGCCAGGTGGGCCACGGCCGCAAGGAACTGGGCGAGGCGGCCGCCAAGCAGGCCGAGACACTCGAGTTCTTCCCGCTGTGGTCGTATGCCACCGAACCCGCCATCCACCTGGCCGAGCGCTTGGCCCACTACGCCCCCGGTGACCTGAACCGGGTGTTCTTCACCACCGGCGGCGGCGAGGCCGTCGAGAGCGCCTGGAAGCTGGCCAAGCAGTACTTCAAGCTGACCGGCAAACCCGGCAAGTTCAAGGTCGTCTCGCGGGCGATCGCCTACCACGGCACCCCGCAGGGCGCGCTGGCCATCACCGGACTGCCGGCCTTCAAGGAAGCGTTCGAGCCGCTGACCCCCGGTGGATTCCGGGTACCCAACACGAACTTCTACCGGGCGCCGGAGCACTACCAGAACGACGCCAAAGCCTTCGGCGAGTATTGCGCGGACCGCATCGCCGAAGCCATCGAGTTCGAGGGTCCCGACACCGTCGCAGCGGTGTTCCTCGAGCCTGTGCAGAATGCCGGCGGGTGCTTCCCGCCGCCGCCCGGGTACTTCGAACGGGTTCGGGAGATTTGCGATCACTACGACGTCCTGCTGGTTTCCGACGAGACCATCTGCGCCTTCGGCCGGATCGGTTCGATGTTCGCCTGCGAGGACTTCGGCTACGTCCCCGACATGATCACCACCGCCAAGGGGCTGAGCTCCGGCTACTCCCCCATCGGCACCATGATCGCGACCGACCGGCTCTTCGAGCCGTTCAACGACGGCAAGACCACCTTCGGTCACGGCTATACCTTCGGCGGTCACCCGGTGTCGGCGGCGGTTGCCCTGGCCAACCTCGACATCTTCGAGCGCGAGGGCCTCAACGAGCACGTCAAGACGAACGCCCCGGTGCTGCGCGCCAAGCTCGAGCAGCTGCTGGAACTGCCGATCGTCGGTGACGTCCGCGGCGAGGGCTTCTTCTACGGCATCGAACTGGTCAAGGACAAGGCCACCAAGGAGACGTTCGACGAGAACGAGAGCGAGCGACTGCTGCGGGGCTTCCTCTCCACCGCGCTGTTCGAGGCAGGCCTGTACTGCCGCGCCGACGATCGTGGCGACCCGGTCGTTCAGCTGGCACCGCCGCTGATCAGCGGGCCGGACGAGTTCGAGGAGATCTACCGGATTCTGCACCGCGTGCTCGGTGAGGCCAGCCGGCTGCTGTGACCGCGACGGCTAGACCGGCGATCGACCCGGTCCGGTGGCACCCGCCACCGGTCGGGTCGCTGCCCGAATTCGGACCGGCCGAGTTGACCGTGGTCCCGATGCCCGGCGACGCCCCCGAGGATGTCGTCGCCGGACCGGACGGGGCGCTGTGGACCGGGCTGGTCGACGGGCGGATCGTGCGGATCGGCCCGGGCCGCGGCCCGGATTCGGACGTCTCTGTGGTCGGCGAGGTTCCCGGTCGCCCGCTCGGTTTAGCTGTCGCCCGCGACGGGCGGCTGCTGATCTGCACCAGCCCGGGCGGCCTGCTCGCCATGGACGTCAGCGGGGACACCGGCAGCACCGGGCACACCGAAGTGCTGGTCGACTCGGTGAACTTCAGACCGCTGAACTTCTGCTCGAACGTCGTCGAACTGCCTGACGGGACAATCTATTTCACCGAGTCCACGGCAAAGTTCAGCTACGCCCACTTCAAGGGCGCCATTTTCGAGGCCCGCGGTGACGGCGCACTGCATCGCCTCGACCCGGACGGCACGGTGCACCCGGTGCTGACGAACCTCTACTTCGCCAACGGGCTGACACTGACCGCCGATGGGTCGGCGCTGGTGTTCGCCGAGACCCAGGGTCGACGGCTGAGCAAGTACTGGCTCACCGGCCCGAAGGCCGGGACCACGACACGGCTGGCCGAGAATCTGCCCGGGATGCCGGACAACATCTCCACCGGGGCCGACGGCCGCATCTGGGTCGCGATGGTGAGCCGGCGAAATGCGGCCGCCGACATCCTGGCCCCGCGGGCCCCGATTCTGCGCACGCTGATCTGGCGACTGCCCGACCGCTTGCAGCCGCAGATCTCGCCTGAGGTGTGGGCGGTGGCGTTCGACCCCGATACCGGCGCCGCCGTGGCGGGGGTGCGAATGACCCATCCGCGCTTCGGCGTGGTGACCGGACTGGTGGAGCACGAGGGTCGTTTGTGGATGTCGAGCATCGGCTTTCCGGCGCTAGCGCACTGCGCACTACCGGACTAGCCGCACTGCCCGCTACCGCGATAACCGCGCAATAACAATTGCCCCTTTAGTAACACCAGTCACAGCGCGGCTCCCCGAATCCAGGCCTGTCGTCACTTACTGTGACGACTCGTGACGAGGGAGACCCGGGCGCATTGGAGGGGTTGGACCCAGCGGGGTGGGCCCAACAGGAGTTGGCGCCAGAGAGGTGTGCCCAGCGTCGCCATGCTGGTCGCCCTGTTCGCGGCCGCGATGCCGGCCGTGGCGACCGCCGACCCGGCGGCGGACAACTGCCCGTACCGGGTGACGACCCCGCCGGCCGTCGACTCCTCCGAAGTACCGGTCGCCGGAGATCCGCCCCAACCGTTGCCGGTACCGGCCACCCCCGTCGGCGGCGAGGCGCTGAGTGGCTGCGGGGTGATCGTCGCCGCCGGCACTCCCCCGGTGCCCGCCGACGTCTCCGCGGAAGCCTGGCTGGTGGCCGACCTGGACACCGGTGACGTGATCGCCGCCCGCGACCCGCACGGCCGGCACCGGCCCGCCAGTGTCGTCAAAGTTCTGACCGCGATGGCCGCCATCAACGAACTGCCGCTGAACAGGATGATCGAAGGCACCCAGGAGGACGCCAACTCCGAGGGCACCCGGGTGGGGGTGAAACCCGGTGGCCGCTACACGGTCACCGACCTGCTGCACGGCCTGCTGATGTACTCCGGTAACGACACCGCCCACGCACTGGCCGGCGCGATGGGCGGGATGGAACCGGCACTGGGCAAGATCAACACCCTCGCGTCCAAACTCGGCGGCCGGGACACCAGGGCGGCCACCCCGTCCGGGTTGGACGGCCCAGGGATGAGCACCTCGGCCTACGACATGGGGCTGTTCTACCGCTACGCGTTCAACAACCCGGTGTTCGCCGATATCGTCCGAACCCGCTCCTACCAGTTCCCCGATGTCGGTGGCGGCGCTTACCCGGTGGAGAACGACAACAAGCTCCTGGTCAACTACCCCGGTGCGCTGGGCGGAAAGACCGGCTACACCGATGATGCCGGGCAGACCTTCGTCGGCGCAGCCGAACGGGACGGCAGGCGACTCGTAGCCGTGCTGCTGCGCGGCACCCGCCAACCGATCGCCCCATGGGAACAGGCGGCCCGGTTGCTCGATTACGGGTTCGCGACCGCACCGGGGACGACGATCGGCACCCTGATCGACCCGGACCCGTCCCTGCTGCCCCCCAAGCCGGATGCCAGTCCGCTCAGCACGGCACCGGTGCTGACCGCCGACGCGATCCCGGTCAGGGTGGGCGTCGCGGTGATCGGAACGGTGATCATCTTCGCGCTGATCATGGCTGCCCGGTCGCTGAATCAGCGGGCTTCTGTTCGGTAGGAGGCTTCTGCTCAGTAGGAGGCTTCTGCTCAGTAGCCGGCATCCCTTCGGTAGCAGCCCAGGCCGTCGAGAACAGCACCAGCCGAGCGGTCATATAGGCGAACACCAGCAGACCCAGGACCGGGCCGAAGGTGACCCCGGCCGGGCCGTGCAGCACCACCCGCAGGTACAGCGAAGCGACCTGCTTGAACACCTCGAAACCGATGGCGGCCAGCAGTCCGGCGCGGGCGGCGGCCCGCATCGGCACCGGCCGGCGGGGCAGTTTGGCGATCATCGCGGTGAACATCACCCACGCCACCAGAACCGACAGCGCCAGCGACACCCCCCGCAATGGGCCGGCGAGCTTGAGCGCCGGATCGGCGGCCGCGGTGAGGCCGAGGGTGAGCAGGGTGGCCAGGAACACCGATACCAGCGCCCCCATATCGGAGACCTTGGTCTTGACGAATCCGGCTGTCTCCGTTGGCTGTCCCCACACCTCGGTGAGCGCGATACGGAGATTCGACATCCACCCCAGCCCGGCCCACAGCGCCGTCGCCAGACCGATCACGCCGACCGAGGTGCGCGAGTCGATGGCCGAGTCCATCAGGCTGTTGACCTGGTCGGCGAAGTCCCCTGATGCCGCCGCCTTGACCCAGCCGTCGATCTCGGCGAGCACATCGGGACGGCTCGCCAAGACGAATCCGACGACGGCGAAGCCCACCATCAGCAACGGGAACAACGCGAAGATGGTGAAGTAACTGATCCCGGCGGCATAGAAGTCGCCCTGGGCACGGCTGTAACGCTGCTGGGCCCGGATCACCCGCTGCACTGAGCCTTTCAGGACCGGAAGGCCTTTCAGTGCCGCCCTCACGGCGGGAAGGCCGGCCAGGGCCCTCAGGGCAGGAAGCCCAACCGGTCGTAGACCCGGCCCAGGGTGGCACCGGCCACCTCCCGCGCGCGGCGGGCACCGTCGGCCAGGACGCCCTGCAGTTCGGCCGGGTCGCTCAGTAATTCGTCGACCCGCCGCCGGATGGGCGTCACGTAATCGGCGACGGCTTCGGCGGTCTCCGATTTCAGGTCGCCGTAGCCCCGGCCGGCGTATCCGGCGACCAGGTCGTCGACAGCCCGTCCGGTAACGGCGGCCTGGATGGACAGCAGGTTGGACACCCCGGGTTTGGTCTCCGGGTCGAAACGGATCTCGCGGTCGCTGTCGGTGACCGCCGACCGGATCTTCTTGGCCGACACCTTCGGGTCGTCGAGGAGGCTGATCAGCCCGGCCGCGGTGGCGGCTGATTTGCTCATCTTCGCCGTCGGCTCGGCCAGGTCGTAGATCTTGGCGGTCTCCTTGGCGATCATCACCTCCGGCACCACGAAGGTGTCCGGGAATCGGGCGTTGAACCGCTGCGCGATATCGCGCGCCAGTTCCAGGTGCTGGCGCTGATCCTCGCCGACCGGAACCAGTCCGGTGTCGTAGAGCAGGACGTCGGCGGCCTGCAGCACCGGGTAGGTGAACAGACCGACGGTGGTGGAGTCCGCGCCCTGCTTCTGTGACTTGTCCTTGAACTGCGTCATCCGCGAGGCCTGCCCGAAACCGGTGAAACAGCCCAGCACCCAGGACAATTCGGCGTGCGCGGGAACCTGGCTCTGCACGAAGATGGTCGACCGGTCCGGGTCGATGCCGAGGGCGAGGTATTGCGCGGCGGTGACCAAGGTGCGCCGCCGCAGTACGGCCGGGTCCTGCGGGACGGTGATGGCGTGCAGGTCGACCACGCAAAAGAAGGTCTGGTATTCGTCCTGCAGATCCACCCACTGCCGCACCGCACCCAACGCGTTGCCGAGGTGCAGGGAATCGGACGTCGGCTGAACTCCGGAGAAAACGACACGGGAATGCTGGCTCATGATGGAACAATCCTGTCATGCGGAAACTCCTGGCAGTGACGGCTGCCGTGCTCGCCACGGTCGCCACTGCGGTCGGATGTTCGGACAACTCGGGCGGCGGGGATAAGCGCCCACCGTCGGCGGCGGTGGTGGTGGTGTCCGGCGGCAACGCCACCAGTCCGTTCACCACGCCGGACGCGGCGTGCGCGACCGGCCTGGCGGCGGGCAACACCGACACCGCGATCCGCGAGCACCTGCTGGGTAAGGGCTACACCGTCTACACGGCGCCGGCGATGGCCGGCCGCGGGCAGGTGACCGACCAGACCGGCTTCGGCGCGTTCGGGGTGTGCCCGGTGACCCTGCCGGAGAACATGACGGTCAACTCCACCGGCAGTATCGACACCGCCGGTGAGCACCTGGCCCGGTTCATCAACTGGTTGCACGACAACAAGGGCGTCACCGAGGTGGACTTCGTCGCGCACTCGATGGGCGGGCTGTACTCCCGGGCGGCGATCCGGGTGCTGGCCACCACCAGCAGCCCGGTCAAGGTGCGCTCGCTGACCACCGTCGGCACCCCGTGGCAGGGCTCCTACCTCTCCGACTACGCCAACGACCTGATCCCGATCACCGAGTGCAAGGGCGAGAAGTTCTGCGAGGGCGCGATGAAAGAGTTCCGGCAGTTGGTGCTGAAACTGATGGCCGGCTCCGGCCGGGAGGTCAACAAGGCGTTCCTGATGGGCTCGGGCGGCTGGAACGAATTCCAGTCCGGGGTGCTCGACCGGATACCGGTGGTGCTGATCGCCGGCAACCGGTTCAAGGCCCCCGGCCCAGCCAACCCCGGGGTGTGGCCCAATGACGGACTGGTGGCCGAGGACAGCGCACTGGCCCGCAACATCAGCGACCCGGTACTGCCGCACCGCCGTTGCCATCTGTTCGACGACACCCACAGCATCTTCGTCTCCAACGAGGCTGGGATGGCCTGGGACACCGCGCTGACCTGGGACCCGAAGGTTCTCGAGGTGATCGACCAGGCCATCGCCAACGCGCCGAAAGCGCTAGACGGGCCGAACCGCGAGGGGTGCCCGGCGGCCTAGCTGTGGGGCCGCTCAGCGGTCCGGCGGCATGATGACCCGGACCGCCGCGTCGACGACCGGGTCCAGATCCTCGCCGAGGCTGCCAAGCAGCCACTGTTGAGCCAGTTCAGCCATCGCCCCCGAGTACATCGCGGCGCTGACCAGGTTCGAGGTTCGGGCGACCGGCGACCCACTCTGCCCGTCGTCGACGACGGACCGCCGGAGCAGTTCCTGGGTCGCCGCGCGGCGCGCCGCAAGTACCGGATTGGTCCGTGCCTCGGTGAACAGCACCCGGCCCCGTCGCGGGTCGCCGGAACTGAAGTCCAGCACCGAACGGATACCGGCCCGGAGTCGGGAACGATCGTCCGGAAGATCCGACATCGCCTCGGCGAGGGTGCCGATCAGGTCTGCCACCACGACGTCGTAGACCGCACCGAGCAGCTCGTTGATGTCGGTGAAATTTTCGTAGAAGTATCGGGTGTTCAGCGACGCAACGGAGCAAACAGACCTGACTGTGACCGCCGTCTCTCCGGCCTCGCCGAACAGCTGGAAAGCCGCGTCCACCAGCAATCTTCTTCTCTCGGCCTGCCGATCGACCTGGGATAGTCCAGTCCATCTCCCCGGCCGCGACACCCGTTGAGGATATCGCGGACCCGTGTTAATCTTGGCTACGGGTGTAACCAAAGTTGGGTTTCGTGCGGCGAGCAACGCGGCACCGGGGCCAGCCCGCTTGGCGACTTTCACCGGATGGTCAGCACGCCCGAGACAGCCAAAAAAGGAGATGGGATGAACGGCCAGCAGCGGACACTGCACGCGGACTGCGGCAAGACAGGTAACGGGAAGCGCAGGCGGCAGCCGTACTCGTGGCTCGGCGCGGGAGCGTTGAGCCTCGGCTTCGGCGCCGCCCTTGCGACCGGATCCGGGCTGGCCTACGCCGACACCGGGGCGGATGCCGCGGACAGTACGAGCGGCCCTGCCGCGAAGTCTTCCCCGTCGGACTCGTCGCCCGGCAGGGCTGCCCGCGGGAACCGAACCGGGACCTCGAATGACGGGGCCTCGAATGACGGGGCTGCTGCGGAACGCCCAACCGGGAACACCTCCCGCTCGTCGATCGGCGGGCCAGCCCGCGCCACCGGCCGGACAGCCGATGCGACCGGGTCCGACAACCGACGTAATCCTCTGCCCGCCAGCGCTGTTCGCGCTGAGCTTCCGGCCCCGGTCGTGGCTGATGTCGCGGATTCGCCGCGAGTAGCGCCCAGCCTTGCGCAGGCCATCAGTCAGCCCAGTGTGGTGCCAGTGGTCCAGCCGCCCGCACCCGCGGCGACGACAGTCGCCGGCCCCGCCATCAGCGCGGCCTTCGCCAGCCTGTCCACCCCCACCCCGGCCCAGGCAGCCGCCGTCCTGCGTACCGTTCCGCAAATCGCCGCACCGGCCCAGGCCGTCCTGCGGGCTCTGGGGTTGTTCCCCGCCGGTCCCGCAGCGCCGATCGCGAGCCCGATCGGCGAACTGCTCTGGGGCCTGTTCCGCCGGAACGAATCAGCCAGGGTCGTCCCCGCCGCCACCGCCGCGACGGTCGCCGCTCCCACCGCCGCCTACAAGGTCGTCAGCGATTGGGGTTCCGGGCACACCGCCGAGGTCGCCGTGACCGCGGGATCGTCGAACCTCAGCGGATGGACGGTGGAGTTCGACAGCCCGGCCCAGATCGTCAACATCTGGAACGGTCAGATCACCAGCCGTACCGGCAACCACTACGTCATCAGCAACATGTCCTACAACGGACAGGTCGGGGCCGGTCAGACCACGACGTTCGGCTACCAGGCCAGCCCCGGGGCACCCGGATCGACGCCGACGAACATCACGGTCAACGGTGTCCCCGTCGGTACCGCGACCCCGCCGGTGGCCACGCCGCCGAGTGTGTCGATCGCCGACGTATCGGTGTCGGAGGGCAGTTCCGGTACCGCCAACGCGAACTTCACCGTCACCCTGTCCAAGGCGGCCAGCACCCCGGTCACGGTCGGCTACTCCACCGCCAACGGCACCGCGACCGCCGGGGCCGACTTCACCGCCAACTCGGGCACGCTGACCTTCGCTCCGGGTGTCACCGCCCAGACCGTCACCGTCAAGGTCACCGGCGACACCGCCGTCGAACCCGACGAGACCTTCACCGTCGCGCTGACCAATCCCAGCGGGGCCACCCTGTCCCGGGCGACGGCCACCGCGACCATCAAGAACGACGACGTCGCCGCCCCGGTCCCCACCCAGGGCGGCGCCACCGTCAACTACGCCGTCACCAACGACTGGGGCTCCGGTCACAACGCCGCGATGACCGTCACCGCTGGTCAGTCCGGTCTGACCAATTGGACCGTGGAGTTCGACTCCCCGGCCAAGATCGTCAACATCTGGAACGCCCAAATCGTCAGCCATGTCGGCGACCACTACGTCATCTCCAACGTGTCCTACAACGGCAAGGTCGCCGCCGGCAAGACCACCTCATTCGGCTTCCAGGCCACCCCCGGAGCAATCGCCGCCACGCCCACCAACCTGAAGGTCAACGGCGTGGCGGTCGCCAACCCGACGACCCCGCCGGCGGCTCCTGCCATCTCCATCGCCGACCTCTCGGTCGCCGAGGGCAACGGGGATCACGCCCACTTCATGTTCGCGGTGACGATGGACAAGGCGTCGACCACACCGGTGACGGTGAAGTACGCCACCTCCAACGGCACCGCCACCGCGGGTGCCGACTACAAGGCCGCGACCGGGACGCTCACCTTCGAGCCCGGCGTCACCGCACAGACGGTGCACGTCGACATCATCGGTGACACCGCCGTCGAACCGAACGAGACGTTCAAGGTCACGTTGTCGGACTCCTCGGGTGCCACGCTCACCCGAGCAGTGGCCACCGGCACCATCACCAACGACGACACCACCGCGCCACCGACGACCACACCCGGATTGAGCATCTCCGACGCCTCGGCGACGGAGCCCGGCTCCGGCGGGATCGCCGCCGGTTACCTGCGCACCTCGGGTAACCAGATCATCGACTCGCAGGGCAAGCCGGTGCAGCTGGCCAGCGTCAACTGGTTCGGGGCGGAGGGCACAAACCTTGCGCCGCATGGCCTTTGGACCCGCAACTACAAGGACATGATCGACCAGATGTCCGATCAGGGGTTCAACACCATCCGGTTGCCGTACTCCAGCGAAATGCTGCACACGACAGCCAAACCCAGCGGTATCGACTACTACCAGAACCCGGATCTGCAGGGGCTCTCCGCAATTCAGGTGATGGACAAAGTGATCGACTACGCCGGCCAGAAGGGCATGCGGGTGGTGCTCGACCACCACCGCAGCACCGCCGGGGCCGGGACCAGCGAGAACGGCCTCTGGTACAACGCGCAGTACACCGAGGATCAGTGGGTGGCCGACTGGCAGATGCTGGCCAACCGCTACCAGGGCAACCCGACGGTGATCGGATTCGACCTGCACAACGAGCCTTACAACGGCACCTGGGGCGGCGGCGGCGCCAACGACTGGGCGCGGGCCGCCGAACGGGCCGGCAATGCCGCGCTTGCGGTCAACCCGGACCTGCTCATGTTCGTCGAGGGCGTCGGCAGCTACCAGGGCCAGAACTACTGGTGGGGCGGCAACCTGATGGGCGTCAAGGACCGGCCGATCGTGTTCAACGTGCCCAACCGAGTGGTCTACTCCCCGCATGACTACCCGAACTCGGTCTGGGCCCAGCCATGGTTCCAGACCGCCAACTTCGGGGCGAACCTGCCCAACGTGTTCCGGCAGGCCTGGGGCTACATCTACGAGGAGAACATCGCCCCGATCTGGGTCGGCGAGTTCGGGACCAAGTTGCAGGATCCCAAGGATGTCATCTGGTTCGAGGCGATCACGTCCTATCTCTCGGGCGACTTCGACAACAACGGCACCATCGACATCGCGGCCGGCACCGAGGACATGAGCTGGGCGTACTGGTCCTGGAACCCGAATTCCGGTGATACCGGCGGTATCCTGGCCGACGACTGGCGAACCGTCAACCAGAAGAAGCTGGCCTACCTGACGCCGATCCAGTACACCGGCGGCAGCAGCACATCGCTCGCCTCATTCACCGTCACCCTCGCCGCGCCGTCCACCCAGGCGGTAACCGTCCAGTACGCCACGATGAACGGGACCGCGACCGCCGGCACCGACTACACCGCATCGTCGGGCACCCTGACCTTCGCGCCCGGCGAGATGAGCAAGACGATCGCCGTGGTGGTGAAGAGCGACTCGCTGACCGAGAGCACCGAGGACTTCCACGTCATGCTGTCCAACCCGACGGGCGCCACGGTGACCGACGGGATGGGCATGGGCGCCATCCTCGACCGGCCGACGGGTGGAACCGCGCCCGGCGGCGCCAGCGGTGCCACCGGCGGCACCGGGGCCAGCGGGGCCACCGGCGGAACGCCGACCAATCCGACCACGCCCACCGATCCGACCGACCATTCGGGCCACAACCCGACACCCGGCGACACCGGCCAGTACATCGACCTGGCGACCTTCGGTACCTCCAACGGCAGCAGCCACACCGGTCACGATGCCTTCGACGGCGGGCGGACGGCCATCACGACGGAGGCGTTGGTCGCGTACAACGACCTGCGCCGGTTTGCCGGACTCGCGCCGTCCACCATCGAGGACATCGGCAGGTGGGCCTTCTCCAAGGGGCTGACCAACAACACCCAGGCCTGGGGCAACGACCTGAAGGGCGTCGGACTGTACTACGCGATGCAGGGCGCGAAGGTGGGCTGGATCGCCGACGACAAGTACAACCCGCAGATCCTGGCCGATATCCAACGGACGGCACGGTTGGGGTCGGCGGCCGACGTCATGACGATGGTCGACCAGTACGGTCACCCCGGGTACGGGGACTATCTGAGGGCGAACGGCCTGCAGACCGCCTTCATCAACACCCTCAAGATGGAACCGCACTACGCCGGTTGGATGCATGACCGCGCCCACGGCCGGCTCACCATCGAGGGTGTCGCCACCTCCCATGACGTCAACCACCTCACCGTGCTGAGCCACGACCAGACGAAGCCGTTCATGAACGACACCTGGGACTGGCCGCAGTGGGCGGCACTGAGTGTGTCGAACAAGCGGGTGATCGAGTACTTCCAGAGCATGGTGACCCTCGGAGATCCCAAGGGCAACAGCCTGACCGGCTTGAATGGCTCGATTGCGGTGTAGTGCCGCCGAGGTCGGGGGGATAATCGTTGAGTGAATCCCCTCGACCTCAGCCCCCGCATCATCCAGCAATTTCTTGTTCTTGTGCAGGAAAAGCACTTTGGGCGCGCGGCAGACCGACTCGGGATCAGCCAACCGTCACTGAGTCAAGCGATCAATAGGCTCGAGCGGTCCGTGGGATTCACATTGATCAACCGAACGTCACGCTCGATGGAGCTGACACCGGCAGGTGCCGCCTTCGCTCACGATGTCGAGCTTCTCAGGGATGCGCAAAGTTCGGCGATCATGCGCGGAAAACGGATCGCCGCCGGTGACGAGGGCCAACTCCGACTGGGAACCACCGGTAGTTTCGCGTACGGATTCATGCCTGGTCTCATCCGGCGATGCCACCGGGAACTGCCGAATGTCCGCCTCCAGCTTCATGATTGCACGACCATGGAGCTCATCGATCGGGTGCGTGACGGCCGAGTCGACATCGCGCTCGCCGCGGGCCCACTCCCGGACACCACCGGCCTCTCGGTGTCGTTCATGACCCACGAGCGGATCGTCGTCGCGCTGCCGACGGATCACCGCCTGGCCGGGGAGTCGAGCATCGACCTGGCCGACCTGGCCGGTGAGGGCTTCGCGTTGTACTCCGAAACCGGCCACAGCGGACTACGCACGATCGTGGCGTCCGCATGCCAGGCTGCGGGATTCACTCCTCGCGAGGTGGCCAGCGCCGATACCGTAGCCGGGCTGATGGGACACGTCTCCGCGGGCGTGTGCGTGTCCTTCGCTCCCGATCGGATGCGGTTGTTCAGCCCGCCAGGAGTCGTCTTCACGCCGGTCGCCCCGCGACCTGCCGGGGTCGATAGGCCGGATCCCGCCGACATCCTCAGAGTTCAGGTCCTCTCGATCGTCCGCGACGCGCACCATGAACCCCTGATCGCCAATGTTCTGCGGCTACTGCAGGATCCGACGATCCTCGACGCCATCCGCGAGGCCGACGCGAACTGAAGGTGCCCCGCGCCTCACCCGACCGGCCGATCCATCCCAGCCCCGAGCGACTCCTGCCCGGTGACGACCCAATCAACCCCGGTCGAACTCCACGGTGACCGGGGCGTGGTCGGTCCAGCGCAGCGCGTAGGCAGCCGGCTTCTCCACCCGCGCCGAGCGGATCCGGGCGGCCAGCGGTTCGGTGGCCAGGTGGTAGTCGATGCGCCAACCGGCGTCGTTGTCGAAGGCCTTCCCTCGCCAGGACCACCAGCTGTACGGCCCCGGCCCCTCCGGCTGGACCCGCCGCATCACGTCCACCCAGCCGGACTCGGTCAATCCGGTCACCCACTGCCGCTCACCGGGCAGGAAGCCGGCCTTCTTGACATTGGCCTTCCAGGCCTTGATGTCGTGCTCGGTGTGAGCGATGTTCCAGTCGCCGCACAGCACCGCCTCCCGGCCGCTTGCGGCGAGTTCGGACATCCGGGCGGCCAGCGAGGCCATGAACCGCTCCTTCTCCACCTGGCGGTCGGTTCCGGCCTCGCCGGTGTGCACATACACGCTCGGGACGGTGGCCCCGCCAGGCAAATCCACTTCAAGGTAGCGGCCGTGCTCCTCGAACCCGGCCACCCCGATCCGAACGTCGCTGAACGCCGAGCGACTGAGCACCGCCACCCCGCTGCGGCCCTTCAGATGCGGCTCCGCGGAGGCCAGGTGCCAGCCTTCAGAACGTGCGGGCGCCAGCACCGGGCTCAACGCCTCGGCCAACTGGCTGTCGTCGGCCCGGGTCTCCTGCAGGCAGACGACGTCGGCCTCGGTCTGCTCCAGCCAGTGCAGCAGGCCCAGATTCTCCGCTGAGCGCTGTCGGACGGCGGCCCGCACCCCGTTGACGTTGATGGTCGATACGATCACGCTGGTGAAGGTAGCGGGAGGACGTGCGCATGACTAACCGGGAGCCGATCCACCTCGGTTCGGGGGAACCCGTTCTGCTGCTGCACCCGTTCATGATGTCCTCGCACGTCTGGCACGACGTCGCCCCGGCGCTGGCCCGCACCGGCCGCATCGAGGTGTTCGCCCCCTCGATGGCCGGACACAACGGCGGCCCGCACACCCGATCGTGGTTCCTGGATACCCCCACCCTGGCCGACCACGTCGAACGTCAACTCGACGAGTTGGGTTGGGACACGGCCCATATCGTCGGCAACTCGCTGGGCGGCTGGGTGGCCTTCGAATTGGAGCGACGCGGCCGGGCCCGGACGCTGACCGCGATCGCCCCGGCAGGCGGCTGGCACCGCTGGTCACCGGTGAAGTACGAGATCGTCGGCAAGTTCGTCGCCGGCCTGCCGGTGTGGCTGACCGCCCTGGCCCTGGGGCAGCGCGCGGCGCGGCTACCGGGTGCGAAACAGTTGGCGAGTGTGCCGATCAGCGCCACGGCGGCCGCTCTGTCCGACGCCGACCTGCGCGAGGTGATCGACGACGTCACGCATTGCCGGGCCTACTACCAACTGCTGATCAAGGCCCTGCTGCTGCCCGGTCTGATGGAACTGGCCGACACCGGCATACCCACCCATCTGGTGATCTGCGAACGGGACCGGGTGCTCCCGCATCCGCGGTTCACCAAGCATTTCACCCGGCACATCCCCGATATCTCCAAGGTGACCACCCTGGACAACGTCGGACATATCCCGATGTTCGAGGCGCCGCAGTTGATCGCCGACCTGATCGTGCCGTGGGTCGACGAACACCGCCAGATCAGTCGAGAGCCTGCTTGAGGTTCTCGGCCAGAGTCGCCAGGAACTGCTCGCTGGTCTGCCACGGCTGCTCGGGGCCGATCAGCAGCGCCAGGTCCTTGGTCATCTGACCGCCCTCGACGGTGTGGATCACCGTCTCCTCCAGAGTCTCGGCGAACCCGATCACCTCCGGGGTGCTGTCGAGTTTGCCGCGGTGCTGCAGGCCGCGGGTCCAGGCGAAGATCGACGCGATCGGATTGGTGGAGGTGGCCTTGCCCTGCTGATATTGCCGGTAGTGCCGGGTGACCGTGCCGTGCGCGGCCTCGGCCTCGACGGTCTTGCCGTCCGGGGTCATCAGCACCGAGGTCATCAGACCCAGTGACCCGTAGCCCTGGGCGACGATGTCGGACTCCACGTCGCCGTCGTAGTTCTTGCAGGCCCAGACGTAGCCGCCCTCCCACTTGAGGCAGGAAGCCACCATGTCGTCGATCAGTCGGTGCTCGTAGGTCAAGCCGCGCTTATCGAACTCGGCCTTGTACTCCTCGTCGAAGATCTGCTGGAACTCGTCCTTGAACATGCCGTCATAGGCCTTGAGGATGGTGTTCTTGGTCGACAGGTACACCGGATAGTTCTGCTGCAGCGCATAGGAGAACGACGAGCGGGCGAAATCCTGGATCGACTTCTTGAAGTTGTACATCCCCATCACCACACCGCCGTCTTCGGGGATGTGCACCACCTCGTGCACCATCGGCTCGCTGCCGTCATCCGGGGTGAAGGTCAGGGTGACCGTGCCGGGGCGGTCGACCTTGAAGTTGGTGGCGCGGTACTGATCACCGAAGGCGTGCCGGCCGATGATGATCGGCTTGGTCCAGCCGGGCACCAGACGCGGGACGTTGGAAATAACGATCGGCGCGCGGAAGATGGTGCCGCCCAGAATGTTCCGGATGGTGCCGTTGGGCGACAGCCACATCTTCTTGAGATTGAACTCCGCGACCCGGGCCTCGTCGGGCGTGATGGTGGCGCACTTGACGCCGACGTGATGCTTGAGGATCGCGTGCGCCGAGTCGATGGTCACCTGGTCGTCGGTGGCGTCACGGTGCTCGATGCCCAGGTCGTAGTACTCCAGGTTGACGTCGAGGTAGGGCAGGATCAGGGTGTCCTTGATCAGCTTCCAGATGATGCGAGTCATCTCGTCGCCGTCGAGCTCGACAACAGTGCCTGTGACCTTGATCTTGGGTCGACTCGACATGTAAGTCCGCATCCTCCTCAGCCTGGCGATCGCCTCGACGCCCACCCTATAGGGGCGGCTCACGCCCCGGGCGTCACACCTCCGCGGCCACCGCCAGCGCGGCGTTGAAGGTCGTGCTGGGCCGCATCACCGCCGTGATCTTCTCCCGGTCCGGGTAGTAGTAGCCGCCGATGTCCACCGGATTGCCCTGCGCCTCGTTCAGCTCGGCCAGGATGACGTCTTCGGCGGCGGCCAGCGCCGTGGCGAGTGCGGCGAAATGCTCGGCCAACTCCTTGTCCTCGCCCTGCGCAGCGAGTTCCTGCGCCCAGTACATCGCGAGATAGAACTGGCTGCCACGGTTGTCGAGCTCACCGGTCTTGCGCGACGGGTTCTTGCTGTTGTCCAGCAGTGTGCCGGTCGCGGCATCCAGGGTCCTGGCCAGGATCCTGGCCCTCGCGTTGCCGGTTTTGATGCCGAGGTCTTCCAGACTGACTGCCAGCGCGAGGAATTCACCGAGCGAATCCCACCGCAGGTGGTTCTCTTCCAGAAGCTGCTTGACGTGCTTGGGCGCCGAACCCCCCGCGCCGGTTTCGTACATCCCGCCGCCGGCCATCAGCGGCACGATGGACAGCATCTTCGCGCTGGTGCCCAGTTCCAGGATCGGGAACAGATCGGTGAGGTAATCACGGAGGATGTTGCCGGTCGCCGCGATGGTGTCGAGGCCGCGGACGAGCCGCTCCAACGTGTATCGCATCGACCGGACCTGGGACATGATCTGGATATCGAGCCCGCTGGTGTCGTGATCCTGCAGATACTTCTCGACCTTCGCGATGAGCTCGTTCTCGTGCGGACGGTACGGATCGAGCCAGAACAACACCGGCATACCGGAGTTGCGGGCGCGGTTGACCGCCAGCTTCACCCAGTCCCGGATCGGTGCGTCCTTGACGATGCACATCCGCCAGATATCGCCGGTTTCGACATTCTGGCTGAGCAGCACCTCGCCGGTGGCGAGGTCCACGATGTTGGCGACCCCGTCCTCGGGAATCTCGAAGGTCTTGTCGTGGGAGCCGTACTCCTCGGCCTTCTGCGCCATCAGGCCGACGTTGGGGACGGTGCCCATCGTCGTCGGATCGAACTGGCCGTTGGTCTTGCAGAAGTTGATCATCTCCTGGTAGATCCGGGAGAAGGTGGACTCCGGGTTCACCGCCTTGGTGTCCTTGAGTTTGCCGTCGGCGCCGTACATCTTGCCGCCCGCCCGGATCATCGCGGGCATCGACGCATCCACGATGACGTCGCTGGGGGAATGGAAGTTGGAGATACCCCGGGCCGAATCCACCATCGCCAACTCAGGGCGGTGTTCATGGCATCGGTGCAGGTCCTCGATGATCTCGTCACGTTGCGATGCCGGCAGCGTCTCGATCTTGTTGTAGAGGTCGGACAACCCGTTGTTGACGTTGACGCCCAACTCGTCGAAGAGTTCCTGATGCTTGGCAAAGGCGTCTTTGTAGAAGACCTTGACCGCATGCCCGAAGACGATGGGATGGCTGACCTTCATCATCGTGGCCTTGACGTGCAGCGAGAACATCACACCGGTCTGGTAGGCGTCCTGCATCTGCTCCTCGTAGAAGTCGCACAGGGCCTTCTTGCTCATGAACATGCTGTCGATGACGTCGCCGGAGTCCAGCTTCACCTCGGGCTTGAGCACGAGCGCCTCGCCGCCCGCGGTCACCAGTTCCATCTTCACGTCGCGCGCGCGGTCCAGCGTCATCGACTTCTCGCCGTGGTAGAAGTCGCCGTGCCGCATATGCGCCACATGGGTGCGGGACGCCATCGACCACTCACCCATGCTGTGCGGGTGCTTGCGCGCGTACTCCTTCACCGCCTTGGGCGCGCGGCGGTCGGAATTCCCCTCCCGCAGAACCGGGTTCACCGCACTGCCGAAACACGTGGCGTACCGCGCACGTAGGTCGCGTTCTTCCTCGGTCTTCGGATCCCCGGGGTAGTCCGGCACGTTGTAGCCCTTGGACTGCAGTTCGGTGATGGCCGCCAGCAGCTGGGGTACCGAGGCGCTGATGTTGGGCAGCTTGATGATGTTGGTGTCGGGATCCTGGGTCAGCTTGCCCAATTCGGCCAGGTTGTCCGGCACCCGCTGGGCCTCGGTCAGGTAGTCACTGAACTCGGCCAGGATGCGTGCGCCCACCGAGATGTCGCGGGCCTGGACATCGATGCCCGCCGGCTCGACGAACGTCCTGATGACCGGCAGAAAGGCATAGGTCGCCAGCAACGGCGCCTCGTCGGTCAGCGTGTAGATGATGGTGGGTTGCTCGGCACTCATGTGCTGTTCTCCCGGCGTCGGTTGCGGTCAGTTTCCCAAAAGCGTTGCGCATTGCCGCTGTGCGATCCGCACAGCGGTTACCAGTATCAACTGGCCAGTGCCCGCGCGCGTGAGTTACGCTCGGAAGCGGTTCTGAGCGCCAGCATCAAGCCCCGGCTTGCTGGCCGGCAACCCTCCAACCGCGGTGGGGTGCCCCGGGTGATGACCAGGTTGAGCAGCCCTGACCGGCTGCACGGCAAGCGCGGGTCCGCCAGACGGGCCCCCCGAGTAGACAGGGAAACCTGATGCGGAGCCCCCTGATGTGTCGCTGTCGCTGATCCCACGCCCGGCCCTGAGCAGCCGGGCCCGAGCCAGCCCCAGCGATCCCCAAGGAGCCAGACCCCGATGACCGCCCCCGACCCCACCTGGTCGTTCGAGACCAAGCAGATCCACGCCGGGCAGCGCCCGGACACCGCGACCAACGCGCGGGCCCTGCCGATCTACCAGACCACCTCCTACACCTTCGACAGCACCGACCACGCCGCCGCACTGTTCGGGCTGGCCGAGCCGGGAAACATCTACACCCGGATCATGAACCCGACCACCGACGTCGTCGAGCAGCGCATCGCCGCACTGGAGGGCGGCGTGGCCGGGTTGCTGCTGGCCTCCGGCCAGGCCGCCGCGACCCTCGCCATCCTCAACATCGCCGGGGCCGGTGACCATCTGGTGTCCAGCCCACGGCTCTACGGCGGCACCTACAACCTGTTCCACTACACCCTGCCGAAGCTGGGGATCGAGACGACGTTCGTCGACGACCCCGACGACCCGGAGTCCTGGCAGGCGGCGGTGCGGCCGAACACCAAGGCGTTCTTCGGCGAAACCATCTCCAATCCCCAGATAGATGTGCTCGATGTGCCATCCGTGGCCGAGGTCGCCCATAACAACGGCGTCCCGCTGATCGTCGACAACACCATCGCCACCCCCTATTTGATCCAGCCGCTGGCTCAGGGCGCGGACATCGTCGTGCACTCGGCCACCAAGTACCTCGGCGGGCACGGCACCGCGATCGCGGGGGTGATCGTCGACGGCGGCACCTTCGACTGGACGGCTTCCGGAAAGTTTCCGGGCTTCACCACCCCGGACCCGAGCTACCACGGCGTGGTGTTCGCCGACCTCGGCCCTCCGGCCTACGCGCTGAAGGCGCGGGTGCAGTTGCTGCGCGACCTCGGCCCGGCGGTCGCGCCCTTCAACGCGTTCCTGATCGCCCAGGGCCTCGAGACGCTGAGCCTGCGCATCGAACGGCACGTCGCCAACGCCCGACGGGTCGCGGAGTTCCTGGCCGGCCGCGACGAGGTGGTGACGGTCAATTACGCCGGACTGCCCAGTTCACCGTGGCACGAGCGGGCGGCCAGACTCGCCCCGCGGGGAACCGGTGCGGTGCTGTCCTTCGAACTGGCCGGCGGGGTCGAGGCGGGGAAAGCCTTCGTCAACGCGCTTCGGCTACACAGCCACGTCGCCAATATCGGTGATGTGCGCTCGCTGGTCATCCACCCGGCGTCGACCACCCACCAGCAGCTCTCCGACGCCGAGCAGTTCGCCTCCGGCGTCACCCCCGGCCTGGTCCGTCTGGCGGTGGGCTTGGAGGGTATCGACGACATCCTCGCCGACCTCGAGCTCGGCTTGGCCGCCGTGGCGGCACGTTGACGGAGCCCGATATGACACTTTCTCGTCAGCGCACCGACACCCTCCCCCCCGAGGGCGAGGTCGGTGTCGTCGACATCGGCCCGCTGCGACTGGAGAACGGCGCCGTCCTCGACGACGTCTCGATCGCCGTCCAGCGCTGGGGCGAACTCTCCCCGGCCCGCGACAACGTCGTTCTGGTGTTGCACGCGCTCACCGGCGACTCCTCGATCCCCGGCTGGTGGGACGGCATCACCGGTCCGGGCGCACCGATCGACACCGACCGGTGGTGCGCGGTGGCGACCAACGTGCTCGGCGGCTGCCGCGGCTCCACCGGGCCCAGTTCGTTGGCTCGGGACGGCCGGCCGTGGGGGTCGAGATTCCCCACGATCACCGTGCGCGACCAGGTCAATGCCGACGTCGCGGCGCTGGCCGGGCTCGGGATCACCGAGGTGGCGGCCGTGGTCGGCGGCTCGATGGGCGGTGCGCGGGCACTGGAATGGATGATCGGCTATCCCGACCGGGTCCGCGCTGCCCTGGTGCTCGCCGTCGGGGCACGGGCCACCGCCGACCAGATCGGCACCCAGAGCACCCAGATCGCCGTCGTCAAGGCCGATCCGAACTGGCAGGGCGGGGATTACCACGGCACCGGCCGCTCCCCCGAAACCGGCCTGCAACTCGCCCGCCGCTTCGCCCACCTCACCTACCGCGGTGAAGTGGAACTCGACACCCGATTCGGCAACGCCGGCCAGGACGGCGCCCAGGGCCGGGAGGATCCGCTGAACGGCGGTCGCTACGCGGTGCAGAGCTATCTGGAACACCAGGGCGCCAAACTGGTCCGCCGGTTCGACGCCGGCAGCTATGTCACGCTGACCGACGCGCTGTCCAGCCACGACGTCGGCCGCGGCCGGGGTGGAGTGGCCGCGGCGCTGAGTTCCTGCCCGGTTCCGGTGGTCGTCGGCGGCATCACCTCCGATCGGCTCTATCCGCTGAGACTGCAGCAGGAACTGGCCGATCTGCTGCCCGGCTGCACCGGGCTGAACGTGGTGGAGTCCATCTACGGCCATGACGGATTCCTGGTCGAGACCGACGCCGTGGGCCAGTTGGTCCGCCGGACACTGGATCTCGCGCGTGTCTGAGGAGCATCGGGAGGGCTTCCGCGAGCGGTCGCTGTCCTTCGGCGCCCAGGCCGCGGCCTACGAGCGTGGCCGGCCGTCGTATCCGCCGGAGGCCGTGGACTGGCTGCTCGCCCCGGAAGCGGGCTGGACCGCCCGCGACGTCCTCGACCTGGGGGCAGGCACCGGGAAGCTGACAACCCGATTGGTCGAGCGCGGCCTGAACGTCATCGCCGTCGACCCGGTCCCGGAAATGCTCGAGGTGCTGCGCTCCGCCCTGCCCGAAACCCGCGCGCTGCTGGGCACCGCCGAACAGATCCCGCTACCCGATGACAGCGTCGACGCGGTGCTGGTCGCGCAAGCCTGGCACTGGTTCGACCCGGACCGTGCCATCGCCGAGGTCGCCCGGGTGCTGCGCCCGGGCGGACGGCTGGGATTGCTGTGGAACATCCGCGACGAACGACTGGGCTGGGTGAAGGAGTTCGGCGAGATCGTCGGCCGCGAGCAGGATCGGGTGACGGCCGCCGATCTTCCCGCCCCGTTCACCGACATCCAGACCCGCGAGGTGGAGTGGACCAGCTATCTCACCCGGGATGCCCTGATCGACTACGTCGCCTCCCGCAGTTACTGCATCACCTCGCCGGCCGACGTTCGCGAACACACCCTGGACAAGGTCCGCGACCTGCTGGACACCCATCCGGCGCTGGTCAACGCCCCCGGGCTTGGTTTGCCCTACGTGACAGTGGGTATCCGGACGACGCTGGCTGAACTAATCTAGACGCTTAGTCGAGATCGACCGTCGGTGATGACGGTCATGACGGAGGCACGGATGGAAACCTCTTCACCTTCGGTGGGGCACGCCGATCCTCTTTACAGCGGGGCGCCTGGCGACGAGTTCACCGACGCCGACTACGTGCAGGGCATGGAGCGACTGATGCGCGCCGTGCAGGAACTGTCCCTGGCCCGCAGCCTGCCCGATGTCCAGCGCATCGTCCGGACCTCCGCGCGCGAGCTCACCGGGTGTGACGGCGCCACCTTCGTTCTGCGCGACAACGGCAAGTGCTTTTACGCCGATGAGGACGCGATCGCCCCGCTGTGGAAGGGCAGCCGCTTCCCGATGGACATCTGCATCAGCGGCTGGGCGATGCTCAACCGCGACGCCGCGGTGATCCGTGACATCTACCAGGATTCCAGGATCCCCCATGAGGCGTACCGTCCCACGTTCGTGAAGAGCCTGGTGATGGTCCCGATCCGCAAGCTCGACCCGATCGGCGCCATCGGCAACTACTGGGCGCACGAGCGGCAGCCCTCCGAGCAGGAGGTCGCCCTGCTGCAGGCGCTGGCCGACTCGACCTCGGTCGCCATGGAGAACGTGGCGGTGTACTCGGAGCTGGAGATGCGGGTGCGGGACCGGACCGCCGAACTGGAGCAGGCGAACGAAGAGATCCAGCAACTCTCCATCACCGATGAGCTCACCGGGCTGCTCAACCGCCGGGGTTTCTATCTGCTGGCCGAGCCTGCGCTGGAGGCGGCGCGCCGCCACGGCCACGGCTGCCTGCTGGCCTTCTTCGACGTCGACGGGTTGAAGCGGGTCAACGACTCCCACGGCCACGATGCGGGTGACGACCTGATCAGGGACTTCGCCGGCATCCTGCGGAACACCCTGCGCAAGTCCGACATCATCGCCCGGATGGGCGGTGATGAGTTCTGCGCACTCGTCACCGAGCTCGACGGGGAGCCGGAGGGGCTCCGGGATCGGGTGCGGGAGTCCATGCGCAGCTTCGCCACCACCGAGCACCGGCCGTACCAGCTCTCGGCGAGCGTCGGCCTGGCACAGAGCGCCCCCGGCGAACCGGTGACCCTGGACGGCCTGCTCGCGCATGCCGATGAGCTGATGTACGCGGACAAACGCGGCAAGGCCGACAGCCGCTAGCTGGTGCCCAGCGGGTCGATCGTCCAGGCGATGTACACCATGATCGCGCAGACGACCGTCATCATCGAGACGTCGCCCGCCCGGCTGCGCACCACCAGGACCCCGGCCCGGTCCTCGGGCAACAGCAGCCGTAACCCGGCGGCGACTCCGACGCCGATCCCGATCATCAGCGCACCGCGCCGCCAGAACCCCGCCGCCACCAACGTCAGGGCGACCAGCCCGATCAGGGCAACGGACAGCACCGGCCACTGGCGCCGCAGGACCGCGCTCCAGTACTGCTTCATGGCTGCTTCACGGCCTCGTCATAGCTGGGTTTCGGCCAGCTCCACGACATTCGTCAGCAGGAAGGCCCGGGTCAGCGGTCCGACTCCGCCGGGATTCGGCGAGACGTACCCGGCGACATCCCAGACATCGGGCGCCACATCCCCGGTCAGCTTGCCGTCGACCCGGCTGACACCGACATCGACCACCGCCGCCCCGGGTTTGACCATGTCGGCGGTCAGCAGGTGCGGCACCCCGACCGCGGCGACGATGATGTCGGCCTGCCGGGTCAGTGCCGCCAGGTCACGGGTTCCGGTGTGGCACAACGTGACCGTCGCGTTCTCGGTGCGCCGGGTCAGCAGCAGACCGAGCGGGCGGCCGACGGTCACTCCCCGGCCGATCACCACCACGTGTGCGCCGTCGACGGCGACGCCGAAACGGCGCAGCAGGTGCACGATCCCGCGCGGTGTGCAGGGCAGCGGCGCCGGCTCGGTGAGCACCAGCCGGCCGAGGTTCGTCGGGTGCAGGCCGTCGGCGTCCTTGGCCGGGTCGATGCGCTCGAGGGCGGCATTCTCGTCGAGGTGGCGCGGCAGCGGCAGTTGCACGATGTAGCCGGTGCAGTCGGGGTTGGCGTTGAGTTCGTCGATGGTGTCGTTGAGCTGCGCCTGGCTGACATCGGCGGGCAGATCGCGGCGGATCGACGTGATCCCGACCTTCGCGCAGTCGGCGTGCTTACCACGGACGTAGGCATGGGAGCCGGGATCGTCGCCGACCAGCACCGTCCCCAAGCCGGGTGTCCGGCCGGCCGCGGTGAGCGCAGCCACCCGTTCGGTGAGGTCGACGAAGATCTCGTCGCGGGTCAGCTTGCCGTCCAAGGTCTGCGCGGGCACCGCTACATTCTGCATATGAACGGGGTTCCGGATGTGTTCAGCCCGGCCAAGCTCGGACCGATCCCACTGCGCAACCGGACCATCAAGGCGGCGACCTTCGAAGCGCGGACGCCCGGCGCGCTGGTCAGCGACGACCTGATCGCATTCCACCGGGCGACGGCCGCCGGCGGGGTGGGGATGACGACCGTCGCCTATTGCGCGGTCAGCCGGGGCGGGCGCACCGACGCCTCGGCGCTGTGGATGCGCCCGGAGGCCGTGCCCGGGCTGCGCAGGCTGACCGAGGCCGTGCACGCCGAGGGCGCGGCCGTCAGCGCCCAGATCGGGCACGCCGGGCCGGTTGCCAACGCCCGGTCGAACGGGGCGACCGCACTGGCACCGGGGCGATTCTTCAACCCGTTGTCCATGCGTTTCGCCCGGCACGCCACCTCGGCCGATATCGCCGAGGTGATCACCGCGCACGCCCGCGCCACCCGGTACGCGATCGACGCCGGGTTCGACGCCGTCGAGATCCACCTCGGGCACAACTATCTGGCCAGCGCCTTCCTGTCGCCGCTGCTCAACCGGCGCAGCGACGAGTTCGGCGGATCACTGGAGAACCGGGCCAAGGTGGCCCGCGGGATCGTGCGAGCGGTGCGCGACGAAGTGCGCCGCGACGGCACCCCGGCGATCGCGGTGACGGCCAAGCTGAACATGTCCGACGGCGTGCGCGGCGGGATCGGCATCGAGGAGTCGCTGCAGACCGCCCGCTGGCTGCAGGACGACGGCGGCCTGGACGCGATCGAACTCACCGCCGGCAGTTCGCTGGTCAACCCGATGTATCTGTTCCGCGGCGATGCCCCGATCAAGGAGTTCGCCGCGGCGTTCGCGCCGCCGCTGCGCTGGGGCATGCGGATGTCCGGAACGAGGTTCCTGCGCCGCTACCCCTACCGCGACGGGTACTTGATGCGCGACGCGATGCGGTTCCGCCAGGAACTCACGATGCCGCTGATCCTGCTAGGCGGAATCACCAACCGCGAGACCATGGACGCCGCGATGGCGGCGGGATTCGACTATGTCGCGCTCGGGCGCGCATTGCTGGCCGAACCGGACCTGATCGACCGGATCAGGGCCGACGGGTCGGTACGGTCGATCTGCGATCACTGCAACAAGTGCATGCCGACGATCTACACCAAGACCCACTGCGTGGTGACCGGAGCGCCGGGCCAGTGACCTCCCGCCGGGTGACGGTGCGGCGCAGCGCAGCGAGCCGCTGAGGAACCCGGCTAGTAATCAAATACAGTTGAGCGCGATGAGTGCGCCCGTTCTGACCGTCCGCCACAACGGCGCCCCAAGCTCCTTCGCCCCCGGCCACGATGTGGTGGTCGGCCGCGACCTGCGCGCCGATATCCGCATCCCGCACCCGCTGATCTCCCGGGCCCACGTGGTGTTGCGCTTCGACCGGGGCAGGTGGACGGCGATCGACAACGGCTCGCTGAACGGGATGTACGTCAACGGCCGCCGGGTGCCCGAGGTCGATATCGCCGACGGCAGCGTCATCGCCCTGGGCAACCCCGACGGCCCGGTGCTGCAGTTCGAGACGGGCCGTCATCAGGGTGCGGTCGGCCGCCCGCCGCAGACCTCGACGGTGCTGATCCCGCCGAACCGGCCCGACACCCGGCCGCCCCAGCAGCCCTATCCACCCGAGCAGACGTATCCAACCGAGCCGCCGTATCCGCCCCAGCCGCTTCTGCCGACCCAGCCGCCGTCGTACCAGACGCCGTCGTTCCCGCCATACGCACCGCCCAGCCGGCCGACCGCCCCGGCCCAGGCCGCCCCCGCTCCGACCAGCGACGCAGCGCCGACCCAGATGAGTCCGGCCCAGTCCCGGGGCGGATCTCCGGGCACCTCGAACCTGGCCACCTCGATGCTGAAGATCCTGCGGCCGGGGGCTTCCTCGGCACCGCCGCCGCCGGGGTCGCTGACCATCGGCCGGGCCACCGATAACGACATCGTCATCCCCGATGTGCTGGCCTCCCGGCACCACGCCACCCTGATCCCGACGCCCGGCGGCATCGAGATCGTCGACAACCGCAGTATCAACGGCACCTTCGTCAACGGCACCCGGGTGGACGCCGCACTGCTGGACGACGGCGACGTGGTCACCATCGGCAACGTCGACCTGGTATTCGCCGGCGGAACGCTGCTACGGCGCACCGAAGCCGCAACAGCCACCGGGACCGGCGGCCTGGACGTGCGCGGGGTGACCTGGACCATCGAGGGCAACAAGACCCTGCTGGACAACATCTCGCTGACCGCGCGGCCGGGCACCCTGACTGCGATGATCGGCCCGTCCGGAGCCGGGAAGTCCACCCTGGCGCGACTGATCGCCGGCTACACCCATCCGACCAGTGGCACGGTCAGCTTCGAGGGCCACAACATCCACGCCGAGTACGCCTCGCTGCGGTCCCGGATCGGGATGGTGCCCCAGGACGACGTCGTGCACGGTCAGCTCACGGTGAACCAGGCCCTGATGTACGCCGCCGAACTACGGCTGCCGCCGGATACCACCAAAGCCGACCGACAGGCGGTGGTCGACGAAGTGCTCGGCGAACTCGAGATGACCCAGCACGCCGACACCCGGGTGGACAAGCTCTCCGGCGGGCAGCGCAAGCGGGCTTCGGTGGCACTGGAGCTGCTCACCGGGCCCTCGCTGCTGATCCTCGACGAGCCCACCTCGGGACTGGACCCCGCGCTGGACCGTCAGGTGATGACGATGCTGCGCCAACTCGCCGATGCCGGCCGGGTGGTGTTGGTGGTCACCCACTCGCTCACCTACCTGGACGTCTGCGATCAGGTGCTGCTGCTGGCGCCGGGCGGCAAGACGGCGTTCCTGGGCTCGCCGGACCAGATCGGCCCGGCGATGGGCACCACCAACTGGGCCGACATCTTCAGCGCCGTGGCCGGTGACCCGCAGGCCGCCAGCGACCGCTACCGCACGCTGAGCGGCCCGCCGCCACCTGCCCCACCGGTCGCACGGCCCTCCGAGATCGGCGAACCGGTGCACACCAGCCTGCTGCGCCAGTTCTCGACGATCGTGCGGCGGCAGACCCGGCTCATCGTCTCCGACCGCGGGTATTTCGCCTTCCTGGCGATGCTGCCGTTCATCATGGGGGTGCTGTCGCTGGCGGTGCCCGGGACGGCGGGCTTCGGCATCCCCGACCCGATGGGCACCGCCCCCAACGAGCCGGGGCAGATACTGGTCCTGCTCAACGTCGGGGCGATCTTCATGGGCACCGCCCTGACCATCCGGGACCTCATCGGTGAGCGGCCGATCTTCCGCCGCGAACAGGCCGTCGGGTTGTCCACGACCGCATATCTGCTGGCCAAGGTGTTCGTGTACGCGATCTTCGCCATCACCCAATCCACCATCGCCACGGCCATCACCGTCGCCGGCAAGGGCGTACCGACCCAGGGCGCGACGGCGCTGGGCAACCCCACGCTGGAACTGTTTGTCGGTATGGCCGCCACCACGGTCGCCTCGGCGATGCTCGGCCTGCTGCTCTCGGCGGTGGCGAAGTCCAACGAGCAGATCATGCCGCTGCTGGTGGTGGCCATCATGAGCCAGTTGGTGTTCTCCGGCGGGATGATCCCGGTGACCGATCGGCTCCTGCTCGATCAGTTGTCCTGGCTGACGCCCGCCCGTTGGGGCTTCGCCGCGTCAGCCTCGACGGTGGACCTGATCAACCTCGTTCCCGGTCCGCTGACGCCCAAGGACCACTGGTGGGAGCACAACGCGTCGGCGTGGTGGTTCGACATCGGGATGCTGGTCGCGCTGAGCGTGGGCTATCTGGTGCTGGTGCGCTGGAAGATTCGGCTCAAGGGCGCAAGGTAGCGGAATCGACGCCGAAACTGCGCTCAGATCGCGTTTCGAGCGGATTTCGCGATCTGGACGCAGTTTCGACGCGTGCCCGATCAGCCGCACTGCCGTGCGCAGATCCGCGCCGATCAGGGAGGTCTCCCTCAGCCGGCAGCCACTGAGGTCGACGCCGCGTAGGTCCGCTCCGGCCAGCACCGCCAGGGTGAAATCCACCTCATCGAGCACGATGGGGCGCAGTCGGCAGTCCTCGAACGTCGAGCCGAGCAGGCTGCAGTTGCGGAACGTGCTGTGCCACAGCGTGGTCCGCAGGAAGCGGCAGTTGCGGAAGGCAGACCCGAGATGCACCGACTCGGCGAGGTTGGCGCCACTGAAGTCGCATCCGGTGAACACGCACCGTTCGGTCCGCAGCCCCGCTAGGTCCTCGTCCCGGAAGTCACGCCCGTCGACGTCGAGATCAGTCCAGTGCTGCATGACTCGATCATTGCCGACCCAGCCGAGCCGACCCAGCCGCCGGCGCGGTGCAGCACCCTCCCTCCCGTGGTGTAGATTGCAGTTTTGTTCAATCCATCAAGCCGAACAATGGGGTGAGCTGATGCCCGAGGGCTTTGCGCGCGGCACTGAGCGGCCGCTCTACGAGATCAAGGCGAACCTGTTCAAGGCGCTGTCCCACCCGGCACGCATCCGAGTGCTGGAGATCCTGTCCGCCAACGGCCGCCCGACCGGGGTCGCCGAGATCCTGGCCGCCACCGGGATTGAGCCGACGCTGCTGTCCCAGCACCTCGCGGTGCTCAAACGCCACGGCGTGGTCCGGGCAGAGCGGGTCGGCAATGCCGTCTACTACGAAGTCACCCATCCATCGGTGTCCAAACTTCTGGTGACCGCCCGGACCTTCCTGGCCGACACCCTGCGGTCCCAGCAACAGCAACTCGAGGCGCTCGACGCGCTGCCCCCGGTCGGAGAACTCCAGTGACCGCGCCGGTCGCCGGCGCGATGCGCCGCCTGCTACCCCACCGCAGCGACTACGCCGGACTGCGGCAGTCGTGGCGGGGTGACGTGCTCGCCGGGATCACCGTCGGTGTGGTGGCGCTGCCCCTGGCCCTGGCGTTCGGCATCAGTTCCGGGGTCGGCGCTGCCGCCGGTCTGATCACCGCCGTCGTCGCCGGTCTGGTGGCCGCGGTGTTCGGCGGTTCGCCGGTCCAGGTCTCCGGGCCGACGGGAGCGATGGCGGTGGTGCTGGCCCCGATCGTCGCCATGCACGGCGCCGGCAGCATCGCGGTGGTGACACTGCTGGCCGGCGTGCTGGTCCTGACCGCCGGGTTCACCGGCCTGGGTCGCGCGGTGACCTTCATCCCGTGGCCGGTGATCGAAGGCTTCACCCTGGGGATCGCGGCCATCATCTTCCTGCAGCAGGTACCCGCCGCCTTCGGGGTCAGCGCCCCGGCCGGCCGCCGCACGCTGACCGCCGCCGTCGAGGTCGTCACCGGCGCCGACTGGTCCGTCGCGGCCCCGACCCTGGCCATCGTCGGGATCGTCGCCCTGCTCATGCTCGGGCTGCCGTTGCTGCATCGCGGCATCCCCGAATCGCTGACCGCAGTTGTCGTCGCCACGGTGGCGGTGGCCGTGTTCAGCCTGCCGGTGGCCACCATCGGTGCGCTGCCCTCCCACCTGCCCGCCCCGGCGGTTCCCAGCACCGACCTCAGCGCGCTGCGCACCCTCATCGGGGCGGCACTCGCGATCGCCGCACTGGCCGCAATCGAATCGCTGCTGTCGGCGCGGGTCGCCGCGACGATGGCACCGACCGGCACCTACGACCCCGATCGCGAACTCGTCGGTCAGGGCCTGGCGTCCGTGGCCGCCGGCCTATTCGGCGGTATGCCGGCCACCGGAGCGATCGCCCGCACCGCCGTCAACGTCCGTTCCGGCGCCAAGACCCGACTGTCGGCGATCGTGCACTCCCTGCTGCTGCTGGCCGTGGTCTACCTGGCCACCGGTCCGGTTGCCACGATCCCGCTGTCCGCGCTGGCCGGTGTGCTGATGGTGACGTCATTCCGGATGGTGTCCGTCGTCACGGTTCGCAAGATTCTGCGCTCGACCCGCTCCGATGCCCTCACATTCGTCCTGACCGCGGTCGTCACCGTGTGCTTCGACCTCATCGAGGCGGTCGAGATCGGCATCGTCGTCGCCGCGTTCTTCGCGCTCCGGACGGTCGCTCGGCGCAGCAGTGTCGTACGCGAGGAACTGCCCGGCCCCCGGCAGCCCGGCGACGAACGGATCGCGCTACTTCGTCTGGACGGTGCGATGTTCTTCGGTGCCGCCGAACGCATCTCCAGCGCGATCACCGACGCCGACCACCCCGAGGTGTCGGTGGTGATCATCCGGATGTCCCAACTGGGCATGCTCGACGCGACCGGGGCGCACACCCTCGCCGAGATCGCCGAGGAACTCGAGGCCCGCGGTATCACCGTGATCATCAAGGGTGTGCAGCCCGAACACCGCAAGCTGCTTGCCAATATGGGCATCTTCGACGCACTGCGCCACGAGAACCACCTGGTCGACACGCTTGAGGACGCGGTCGCCCATGCGCGGACCCACGCCGTCCAGCCCGCACCTACGCAGGCCGAAGGACCGCGACCAGAAACTCCGAGTCATCGCTGAACGGCCGCAGATCCCAGGTGGACAGCAGCAGATCGGGTGCGAGCCCGGCGGCGCCGGCGTCGGCGAAGAAATCGCCGTACTCGTAGTCGCGGCCGGCGCCGAAGCCGATCACCGCGCGCCCGTCGGCCCTGAGGTGGGCACGCAGCCGGGACAGCACCCGCCTCCGGGTGCTCGGGGCCAGGAAGGTCATCACATTGCCGGCCGACACGATGACGTCGAACGGATCGGGGATACCGCGGGCGGGCAGGTCGAGTTCGGCGAGGTCGCCGACGAGCCAGCGCGGCCCGGGATGATCCTGTTCGGCCGCTTCGATGAGCGCCGGGTCGACGTCGACGCCCACCACCCGGTGCCCTGCCGCCGCCAGATAGCCGCCCACCCGGCCGGGGCCGCAGCCCGCATCGAGGATGTGGGCGCCGCGCGGTGCAATCGCATCGACGAACCGGGCCTCCCCGGACAGGTCGTCGCCGGCCCGGGCCATCGCCCGGAAGCGTTCGATGTACCACTGCGAATGTCCCGGATCGGCCGCGACCTTCTGCATCCAGATACTCGTCTCGACCATGCTCGCAGTATCCACCACCACCGAGATGGACCAGTCCGCCATCCGCCCCGGTTCGTGAGCACGTCGGTCATCTCCCGGACGGGCAGGCGATACTGACCACGCCGGAGGGAACCGACGCGACCGGGACGCACCCAGGCACAGACGCTCTAGGCTCCCGCTCCGTCCGGGACAGACATCGAAAGTGGGCCGAATGACGCTGCTGCCTGGGTTTGGCCGCGCCCGATCGCTGCACCGCACCGGCGGTGCCGCACTGATCACCCTGATCCTGGCCGACCTGCTCGACCTTGCGACATCGTCGACGATGTTGCTGACCGACCCGAACCCGTCGATTCTGGTCGAGGCGAGGCAATTGCTCGACCTCTGGACCAGTCCGGTGGCCCTGAGCACGGCAGCGGCCGCGATGGTTCTGTGGTTCACTCCTCGCCGCCGCGCCTTCATGCGCGTTTTCGACGTGACCCTGGGTCTGAGTGTCCTCGCCCTCTGCGTGAACGCGGTGAGCCTGGTGGCAAGTCTGTTCGACAGGCAGGCGAACCCCGGGTTCCTGCTGCTGTCCTCGACGCTTGTCTACGTGCAGAACGTCGCGGTGTTCACTGCCTGGTACTGGCGTTTCGACCACCCCTTCCGCCGCGATGACACCAATGAAGACCCCAACCACCCGGCGCTGGTGTTCCCGCACGATTCGGCGGGTTTCCCTTCGTTGGCGAACTGGACCCCAGGCATCGTCGACTACGTGTTCCTGTCGTTCAACACCGCGAGCACATTCGGGCCCACGCTGCCGGTGCCACTGCGAGTGTCGGTTCAGCTCGGCATGATGCTGCAGGTGACCATCGCGATCTCCGTCCTGGGAATGCTGTCGGCGCGGGCGATCGGGCTGATCACCTGAGCCGATACCGGCAATCCATCCCCAGCTACACGGGTTTAGCGCGACCTTCTCGACCGGCCCGGCGGTAGTCTCTGTGCTGTGAGTCAGGATGACCTCAACGACATCCGACAGCGGCTCGGTGCAGTCGAGCAGGACGCCGCGGCGGCTCGGGTGCTCGCTGGCGCCGCCGATCGCGACGTCGCCGAGATACGGGCCGAAATCCGGGACTTTCGGCAGGCTACAACCAAGAGTTTCAACGCCTTGCGCGCGGACTTCATCGATCTCCGGAAAGACTTCAGCGATCTTCGGGAAGACTGCAGAGATCTTCGGGAAGACGTTGGCCGCGGCTTCATGGAGATGCGCGGCAAGTTGGACGCCACCGCAGCGGGACAGCAGCGCATCGTGGAACTCATCGAGTCGCTGATCGACCAGCAGAACAGCTAGACCGGCTCGTTGTTCCGGATTCTGTTCTACTCGCCGCGCATCGCCCCCAACACCGGAAACGCGATTCGGATGGTCGCGGCGACGGGATGCGAACTTCATCTTGTCGAGCCGCTGGGTTTCGACCTGTCCGAATCGAAGCTGCGCCGGGCCGGACTGGACTACCACGACCTGGCATCGGTGACCGTGCACGAATCCCTCGACGCCGCGTGGGCGGCGATCGGCGAGGCGCGGGTGTTCGCCTTCACCGCCCATGCCGATACAGCGTTCGCCGATATCAGCTACCAGGCGGGTGACGTCCTGCTGTTCGGCCCCGAACCGACCGGCTTGGACGAGGACGTCCTGGGCGACCCACACATCACCGCCCGGGTGCGCATCCCGATGCTGCCGGGCCGACGGTCGCTGAACCTGTCCAATGCCGCGGCGGTGGCCGCCTACGAGGCATGGCGCCAGCACGGTTTCACCGGGGCGGTGTGAGCGCCGCATCTGCAACTGGGTATCTCTCAGGGCTAGGATGCCCCGGTAACCAGTGAGGGGTAGACACCGTGCATATCTTCTACGGCAATGGGGCGACCTACATTGACGTAACCGAGGCGGCGGTTACCTACTGCTATGACGGGACTCGGATATACATCGCCTCCGGCGATACGGGTTCGACCTTCTTTCCCGATCCGCTCCCCGGATACCTGAAGAACGTCATCGTGGTGCGCGAGTTCGACGGTGTCTCGGAATGCCGCTGCTTCGATGCCAACATCCCGATTCGGCTGGATCCGACGGACGCCGAACTTCGGCAGATCGCGAAGATCCTCGACCGAGGCAGCGCTGGCAAGCCCAGGGTCATCGAGCAACCGCCCGCCACTTTCGATACCGCATCGAAGATCGCGTTCTTCCACACGCAACTCAGGTTCACCGGTGGTGACATCGGTCACGAGTGGGTGGAACAGTCCATGGTCGTCGACTTCCTCGATCCCGGTGCCCGGGTACTGGAGTTGGGATCGAACATCGGGCGGAACACCCTCATGATTTCGTGCGTCCTCGATGATCCCGCCAATCTGGTGACCGTCGAATGCAATCCGTTCTTCGTCGAGTTGCTCCGCAACAACCGGTATGCCAATCAACTCGACTTCCACATTGAAGCGGGCGCCCTCTCCTACCGAAAACTGATGCAGAGCAGGGACAACTGCCGATACGGTAGCGATGCTGAGGCGTGGGAGGCGATACCCGCCGAGGAGCTCTCTGACGGATACGAGTGGATACCCACGGTGACCTTTGCCGATCTCGAAGCAAAATACAATCTGCGGTTCGACACTCTGGTCGCCGATTGCGAAGGGGCTCTCTTCTACATTCTCGACGACGATCCCGACCTGCTGACGAACATCACCACGATCATCATGGAGTCGGATTTCCGTGTCGTGGAACAGAAGTGGGCGGTCGAGCGTAAGTTTGCCGATCGCGGCTTTGAGCGGGTTCATTCCGTCGCCCTCGTGCCGAATCTGACCGAGTTGCCACAGG
>Ga0116183_1000586_pt1 | contig 42606 bp, 46 predicted proteins | sample AD_UKC078_MetaG_FD_89753 | JGI IMG/M metagenome (GOLD analysis project Ga0116183, IMG submission 89753) | Active sludge microbial communities of municipal wastewater-treating anaerobic digesters from USA - AD_UKC078_MetaG | ecosystem: Engineered > Bioreactor > Anaerobic > Digestate | place: USA...
TCATATGTACGAGCTCGAAGCTCATGCGTCCTAACAATCTTTCATCGTACTTAACCAAACTTGGTTCAATTATAACCGCTTTAGCAGATTTAATCAATACTTTTACCTTAGCATCATATGGGGTAAAGATAAAATTGACGCATATGGAGTGGAGTAAATTATTTTATTCCCCCAAAAACCGACGGGGTAGGTTGATTTGGAAAAATATAATAGACTTTTTTAAAATTAAAGATTATAAACAACCATAAAGAGGAAGAGGTATGAAAGGAGTCGAGTAAAAAATGAAAGAGATATTTAGAAGTTATCTGTTTTTTTTTGTTACGGGGATTGTATTGCTGAATTCCTGCGTAACGGGCGGCGATAAAGTTTTAGTTCAGACGATAGACGCAGAATCTTTGGAGATGATTGATAAGGTCGATCTGTTGTTATTGGATTACAAAATTTCTAAGGATAAAAATAAAATCGAAGAAGCGGAAAAATTGATTGGGGATTTGGAAAGCAGATCGTTAAAAAACAAAGCGTTTGAAGCGAAAGTATTAGGGCTATTCGGCGAGATGGAGTATTGTAAAGGACAAACGATAAATCTAAAATCTTACGTCGGCGGTATAGAGGCTCGAAATAAATATGAAGAGCGGCTTTATATATTAAAAACCTATATTGTCGGCGATCCGGTTGAAAAAGAGAAGATACTTTTACAAGGGATAGAAAAAGCCGACGAGAATTTAAAGCTAAAACTTTATCTTGGCGATATATATTTTTTGTCCGGTCAATTTGGTAAGGCTACGGCTCTATACGACTCGGTATTTACCGAAATTTCGGAAGAATACAAAAGTTATTATATTAAAAAGAGAGAAATATCAAAAAACTTTATAGACAAAAAGGTCGTAGGTAAAAATACGATTTTATCGTTGTTAAAAGATAGAATTACGGTTGGCGATTTAGTAGCGACGATTTTCGACGAGACCGATTTGCTGAACGCCTATAAATCTCAGAAGATAAAGGACGGTTATAACAACTTAGTTAATGACAAATTCTTTTACGATATCGCTCTGACTTTAGAAAAAGAGATAAAAAGGAAAGATATCGCTTTTTTTCTGTTAAAAACGTTGTCGATTAAAGAAAACGATCCGGATATGATTAATAAATACGTAGTTTTGCCGTCAAACGAGCGTTCGGACGCAGAGTCGATCGTTTTAAGTCCGGTCCCCGACATATCGACCCGGGATTATTTTTATACGGCGGCGTTAATTCTTGTTGAAAGAGAAATAATGGATTTACCCGACGGGGAGCGGTTTTTTCCGGAAGATTTTATGAGCGGCATTGAGTTTTTTGGCGTCCTAAAAAAACTATAATTTGGCTTGACAAATATTCGCATTTTTTATAGACTGTAGGACACTATTTTTTTGAGGCGCTTGGTTAATGTTAGACGGGATTAGTAAATCTTTAACCGACATTTTCAGGAATATGAGCGGAAAGTCGGTTATTAATGAGAATAATATAAAATCTGCCATACAAGAGATCCGAATAGCTCTTCTTGAAGCCGACGTTAATATTTCAGTCGTACGAAGTTTGTTAAGTTTGTTACGGAAGAGTCTATCGGCGAGAAGGTTATTCGATCGGTAAATCCGCGCGAATACTTTATAAAAATAGTAAACGACAAACTGGTAGAAATACTCGGAAGTAAAAATCAAGATATTATTTTAAAACCGAAGGATACCTTATCGGTAATTATGCTGGCGGGCTTGCAAGGATCGGGTAAAACGACGTCCGCCGGAAAACTTGCCTACTATCTGAAGAAAAAAGAGGAAAGGAAAATATTGCTAGCCGCTTGCGACGTGTATAGGCCGGCCGCTATTGATCAGTTGATAAGGGTCGGAGAGATAGCGGACGTCGAGGTATTTACGGGGGATAAGAAAGACCCGATAAAGATAGCTAAAGAGGCGTTGAAGTACGCCCGCGAAAATAAGTTTGATACATTAATACTCGACACCGCGGGAAGGCTTCATATCGACGTCGACATGATGAACGAAGTCCAAAAGCTTGCAAAAGAGACCAAGCCGGACGAGGTTCTTTTTGTCGCGGATTCGATGACGGGGCAGACCGCGGCGGATATCGCAAAGGAGTTTGACAATTATCTTGGAGTGTCGGGGATAATTCTGACAAAGTTTGATTCGGACGCGAGAGGCGGCGCGGCGTTATCGATAAAGAGCGTTCTCAATAAACCGATAAAGTTTATCGGAGTATCGGAGAAAGTAGACGGGCTGGAAGTTTTTTATCCGGACAGGATCGCTTCGAGAATATTGGGGATGGGGGATATCGTATCTCTTGTCGAGAAAGCCGAGGAGATTTACGATCAAGAAGAGGCGGAGAAGCTTGAGAAAAAGATCAGGAAATCGGAGTTTACTCTTCAAGACTTTTTGGATCAGCTAAATCAGATGAACAAAATGGGGTCGATTGAAAATATACTAGAGATGATACCCGGTATGAAGGGACGGATGGGCGATATTAATATCGACGAAAAAAAAATAGCGAGACAAAAAGCTATTATTCAGTCGATGACTATGAGAGAAAGGGAAGATTTTCGATTGATTATGGGACCGAGAAAGAGGCGTATCGCCAAAGGCGCCGGCGTTACGATATTGGACGTTGATAATTTGTTAAAAAATTTTCAAAAATCGAGACAAATGATGAAAAATGTGATAAAAGGAAAAGGTAAATACGGAAATTTAGATATGGGTAAAATGTTTTAACCCTATTTATATAGAATAAATTTTTAATAAGGAGGTAATAATTGGTAGCTATACGGATGAAGAGAATTGGAACAAAAAAGAGACCGTTTTACAGAATTGTGGTAATTGATTCCAGAAAATCAAGAGACGGAATATTTATCGAACAACTTGGAATTTATCAACCGTTAAACGAAGAATCAAAACAGTTGAAATTTGACGCGGAAAAAATGAAAAAATGGTTTCTAGCGGGAGCGCGCCCTTCGCCAATCGTAAGGAAATTGCTGAACAAAAGCGCTTTTAGATTTGACAGAAATTTGCTTTTAGCTGAATAAATTTTTAATAAAAATATTAAAATCTAAAGGAGTATGGAATGAATGAAAAGGAACTGGTTGAATTTATTGCAAAGTCGTTGGTAGACGATGCAAGTAAGGTACAGGTCAATATGATCGAAAGCGAAAAATCCACCATATTGGAATTATCTGTCGACGAAGCGGATATAGGTAAGATTATAGGTAAACACGGTAGAATAGCTAAAGCTATCAGGACTATTTTAAGCGCGGTATCTAATAAAAGCAATAAGAGAGTGTTATTAGATATTATTGATTAAAATGGATTTATTGAAAATTGGTTTTATTACAAAACCTCGCGGATTGAAGGGAGAACTTAAAGTTTTCCCTTTGACCGACGATGTTGAGAGATTTAAAAAGTTAGATTATATAATAATTAAAAAAGAGGACGGGGACGTTCGGTATAAGGTTCAATACTCTTCTATTACGCCGAAAGAGGCGATTGTCAAACTGGAAGGCTACGATAGGCTGGAGTCGGTTGAGTTCTTGATTAAAAATTCTGTTTATATAGAAAAAAAAGACGGCGCAGACCTAAAAGAGTGGGAGTATTATACTCAAGATTTGGTCGGTTGTAAAGTATTCTATAACGATAGCGAGATAGGGTTGGTCAAAGGGGTATTCAACGCCGGCGCAAACGATAATATTGTAGTTGATTTTAAAGGGGACGAGGTCTACTACCCTTTCGTTCGCCATTATTTCGATAAAATAGACGTTGCAAATAAAAGTTTAGTTATAAATCAGTACGAGGGCTTCTTTGATTAATTTTCACATTTTAACTCTATTTCCGGATTTTTTTTTTCTTTCTCAAATTCCGGCGTAATGAAAAAGGGGATTAATAACGGGCTATTAAATTTAAATATTAAAAATATAAGGGATTACTCGATTAATAATCAGAATCAAGTCGACGATACCCCTTTTGGCGGAGGTCCAGGGATGTTGTTGAGACCCGAGCCGCTTTTCGACGCCTTCAAATCTTTAAACCTGGATAAAAACGGTAGAAAAACGATATACTTCTCTCCTAAAGGGGAAAAGTTATCACAAAACTATATAAAAAACTTGACAAATTACCAAAATATAGTATTAATATGCGGACGTTACGAGGGGATTGACGAGAGAGTTATCGAAAGTTTTGTCGACGATCAGGTGAGCATTGGGGATTACGTATTAACCGGCGGCGAACTTCCCGCAATGATTTTGATCGATTGCGCCTCGAGATTTATCGAAGGCTTTATAAAGAAAGAGTCCTTAGCAAACGAGTCTTTCAGCAGAGGTTTGTTGGAGCATAGACAATATACGAAACCAAGAGAGTATATGGGGATGAAAGTCCCGGACGTTTTGGTATCCGGCAATCATAAAGAGATAGATAGATATAAACTTGAAGATTCTCTTCGCGAGACTTTAAAATATAGACCGGATTTAATAGAAAACGGTAGTTTTGACGAGAATATAATTAAAATTATTGATAATATAAAAAAGGAGTTGGAAAATGAATCTTATCGATCAAATTGAGGATATAGAGGTTAATAATGTTTTAGAGGAGTTGATAAAGGGAAAAGACCCCGAGAAAGACGCCGCTTCGATAGATAAAATCAAGGAAGAATTTTTAAATAGAAATAAAAGCTTTACCGTAGGGGATTTGGTAAAAGTAAACGTGAGGATTGTCGAAGGAAAAAGAGAAAGAATTCAGGTTTTTGAGGGATACGTTATATCGATTAAAGGAAGCGGAATTACTCGTTCCGTTAAGGTAAGGAAGAACTCTTTTGGAGTAGGCGTAGAGAGGACGTTTCCTTTATTTTCTCCAAAAGTAGAAAGTTTTAATCTGGTTAGAAGAGGTAAAATAAGAAGAGCGAAGCTTTACTATTTGAGAAAGAGGACGGGAAAGAAAGCTCAAATCAGAGAAGATATAAACTTCAAAACTGCCGAGTAGAATTTGATAAGGATAAATATATCCGAAGGGCAAATTAAATTATTTAAAAACTTAAGTAATTTGAGAGTTAAAATCCTGAGGGCGAGAGGGACGACGACGGACGTCGTAATAAACGGGGGTAAGCTGACCTTGCCTTACCCTCTCTCGCCAAACAAATCTTATACCGCTAGAATTTCCGGAAATTCGTTAGAGATAGTAGAGGCGAAAGAAAGTTTTCTTAAACCTGAGAGCGCGCGGGAGACGGAATCGGCGGATAAATTTACAAACAAAAAAAACGATAGTATTTCTCCTGAAAACGCGGCGCTGAATTTCATACTAAACGATCTGTTTAAAATAAACATTTTTGAAAGGAATAAACAAAAAAAGTTTGTCGCCTTAAAAGAAAAAAGTAATAATATCTACTTTTTTGTATTTGATACCTTTTTTTATAACGCTAGGTCTAAAATAATATTGAAAATCGATAATCTAAAAAATGTTACGATGAATGTTTTTATTGAAGATAAAAATGTAGATCGGGATAAAATATTTCAGGATATCGAATCAAATTTATCCGGCAAATTTACTTCGATCAAAACGAATATATCTTTCTTAAAAGAAACTTTTCTAAAAGAGGTCTCCCTTTTGTTTAAAGACAAATCGATAGATATCAAAGTTTAATAAAATTCTGAGCGTCCGTCGGTTTTTTGGGGCGAGAGAAAAATGACGCATATGCGTCAAAATAAATTGACACATATGATACCGAGAATAAATTTGACATATGCGGCGGACTGAGACGCCCCCTTTAAATCGACGCATATGCGTCAATTTAAAGTCGCATATGGGTCAAATTTTCCCATAACAAAAAACCGACGGGGCGCTAAAATAATGAAAATTATATTGAAAAATAATACAAATAGCGCTAAAAATAATCCATGAGCAAATTCTTTAAGAATTTATTTTGGCGATTGTATCCAAAAAAAATCTACGGTTTAATAGGTCCCCCCGGCTCGGGTAAAAGTTTTCGCGCGTTTTTACTTGCCGACAAATATAAAATAGAGTTTATCATAGACGACGGACTTTTGATACAGGGGCAACATATTATAGCGGGCAGGTCGGCTAAAAGAGAGCAGTATCACGTAGCCGCGGTAAAGAGGGCTATTTTTCATGAACCTAAGCACGCCCGCGAGGTCCGTAAACAGCTTTATAAACTAAAATTTACCAGCGTTCTCATTTTGGCTACTTCGGAGAATATGCTAAATAAAATTGTTGAAAAACTTCATCTTTCCAAACCAACGAAAATCATAAGAATAGAGGATATCGCTACCGAAGATGAGATACGACTCGCTCAAAAAAGCAGACTTAGATACGGAAAGCACGTTATGCCTATACCTTTGATGGAGGTAAAGAAAATATATCCAAATATAGCGCTTCATGCTATTCATATGTTTGTAAACGAGCCCAAAGGATTTTTTTTTAAGAAAAATAAGAAACGTTTGATAGAAAAAACTATCGTCAGACCAAATTTTGGAAATAATGGAAATATTTCCATATCCGAAACCGCGTTGCTTCAAATGGTAAATCATTGTATAGCGGAGTATTCTAATAACATAAAACTCCTCAAAGTATCTGTAATCGAGAAGGAGGAGGGGTTTTCTCTGGATTTAAATATATCGGTGGAATACTCTATGAATAGTCCGGATACTATCAAAACTATACAAAAGATAGTTAAAGATAAAATTGAGCAGTTCACGGGGATCCCGATTATAAAGGTAAACGTTCAAATTGTCAAATCTCACTACGAATAAAATTGACAAACGGCGCATCTTAAGGTATAATTTATCAATACTTTTGAAGGTGAAAAATATGAAAAGAGTCATGCTATCGATAATATGCGCGATTATTCCTATCGCGTTGTTTGCTCAGATATCTTTGGAGAAAAGATATTCGAAAAATATTTTTAACGGCGGAAAAGAATATATTAAATTTGCGGACGAAGATGATAAAGAGTCTATATTGATATCTTATCAGTTAGTTAAGGTTGATTTATATGAGAATTTTTCTAAAATAAATATTTCTTACATAATCATTAACAAATCAAGTTCAAAAATTGAATTTGATTTTTGTTACCCAAAACTTGATACGGCGATTTCAAAAAATATCGTAAAATTTTCGGCTTTAGACGGAACGATTGTCGACAAGTCCGTAGTAGAATATACGATCAACGGCAATTATACGGATTATAAGATAACCGTAAACGGGTTAAAGAAAGATTTCTTGATAATATCCGGAATTTATCAGGAAAAAAATGTTCCTTTTTTTAGCGGAGATACAAAAGATTATATAGACGGAGATAAAAATGTAAGCGAAAATATTGACTCGTTTTTATATAATTACGGTTGGTATAAAACGCCGATTTCTATAGAGGCAAAAAAGAAGATATTGATTAATATTTCTTATTCGACGTCTCACTATTTTAATGAAATAATACAGGATAAGGGGGCTAAAATTTTGAGCGAAGATCCCGCGCTTAACTATAATTACGTCGATATTGAAGATAAGAGGATTTATAATAGCGATAAAATATTTTCCTTCTATTTTTTTACAGATTATGTAGATCAGATTCTTCCCGCTAATAAAAGAGTCGTCAAGATTGTCAATCATCTTATAGACGACGACTATATTAATATATCCCCAAAAAAGTTCAAGAAGAAATCAGGAAGTACTTATATTTATAAAACCAGAAATAAAAGAACGACTTCTTTAGATAATATTTTTATAAAAATTTCGGATACGTACAATCCAAAAACTATATCTTCTTTATATTTTAAATCGACTCCGCAAAAAACTACCAGGGATCACTCTTCCTTTTATACGATCGATAAATTTAATAAAGAGATAACGCTCGAATACTTGCCTAATAATAAGAGCGCCGATTCGTCTTTATATCCGGACAACGACGATATTGCGGTTAGCGAAATACGAATATTACCCAAAATTTATACTAGGAAAGAGGCGATCAAAGAGTCTAACAATCCTTTGAAATTTGAAATATTATTTTCCGATAACGCCGGATTCTCAAACGCCGTTTCTGCAATAAAAACCATCAAACTACGTGAATATTTTACATTAATAAAAAAGAAGAATTATATCTCGATTTATAAAGGGGATCGGGCGACCTGTAAGTTTATAAAAATCAAATTTCTGGAGACGAGTTTGTCTCCGGAAGATTCTATCCATATAAACGATATAGAAATATTGCGATAGCGGTATGTTTACATCAAATTTAGTTTTTTTATGAGATAAAGCATAATAAAAAGTTTTGCCGTATTGGCTTTGGTTGTTGAATTTTCGCCCATAATCTTGTGAATAATGTACTCGATGTAGACGTCTTTGCGGTCGTTTAGTTTATCGAGCTCCGATTTAAACCAATCTTTTGTTCTGCTAGATAAGAGGGAGACCGATTTTTTAAGGTTTTCATGAACTTTTGGTTTTAAAATATCTGCGACGTTTGTTCTATATCTTGATAATGTTTGTAAGAATAAGAATTGCTTGCCTGTATCGAAAGACAAAAACTCTTTTGCAAGGTTGAAGGAGAAGTTGTTAAAAATTGTAACGGATTCGACTTCGTCGGCGTTTAGATCGTTAATGAAATTGTCAAAACTGTCTTTTAAAAATTGATCCGCTAAAATTTCTTTTGTCAAAATCGGTCGGGATCTTTGCTTCTCGTTTTCTCTTCGCAGAGTGTTGAGCAACTCTTGAACTAACGCCTCCTCTTTACCGGGTAAAACCACTTGCGAGTTTGATTTGATAAACTCGGGATTTTCGCCGCTTTTTTGTAACGAATACTGTTTACACGCCTCCATAATAGCCATTAACAAAAAAGCGAGTCTCTTATCGTTGGACCTTTGAAGGATAAACTCGGCTAAAAGAAAATTCATCGCTCTCAAAACGTTTTTGTCGTAGAAATCTGTTTTGTTTTCAAGAGAGGGATATATAAAAGTGGTGTAAATTCCAACCCATTGCAGAAAATTGCCTATAATGTCTTGAGACGCGTTATCGCTGACGCCGGCCGTAAGATGATTGTCTTCCAACTGTTTAAGGTTTTTCAATATAGGCTCTATCAGCGAGACGTCTAACTCGTCGCTTGGAATCTTAGAGATCTCTTCTATCTCTTTTTTGGCGGAGGTAAGATCTGCCGTAAAATTATAACAAACTCTGTTTATAGACAAAAGCCAGAGCGCGATTTTTTTGTTGTTTCCTTCAAATCTAAGATATTCGCCTAAAATATCGTGAATCAGCAACAAGTCGACGTTGTTGAATTTTGATACTAATACCGGTTTGCCAAACCAATTTGCGCAAAATTTATCGATAATTTTATAATAATGCAGAAGTTCCTCTTCGCTGTCGTTGAAATACTCTAAAGCCGACAAAATCGGCTTTATCATGCTCCTATCTTCCATATAATCCTTATATTCGTTATAAATGAAGTAATATACTTTTAGCATAAATTAACATTAATTACAATAAAATTTATTGATATAATGTACTCCGTCAGTTTTTTGGGGTGGGAAAACAAATTTGACACATATGATGCTCGCGCGCGCTCATCGATGGAAATTGACGCATATGGCGTTAAGAATAAAATTGACACATATGATGCGCCGCGCCGCATCGCCTCTTTATTTTTACTAATAGAAGCGATACTTGCATCGCGCCTTCTTGTTAAACTGATGGAAGCGATACTTGCATCGCATCCTTTTTGTTTTCACGGAAGCGATACTTGCATCGCCTCTTTATTTTTACTAATAGAAGCGATACTTGACAAATTTGTCATTGTTTATTATTATCGGTATCGTAACAAGGAGAGGAAAATAGTGTTTGAAAATATTATCGGACAAAAAAATGTTACGTCTCTTCTGTCAAACGACATTTCTAAAGGCGCTCTCCCAAACTCTTTGATATTTCACGGAGACAACTCTACCGGCAAACTTACTACCGCTTTGGAATTAGTCAAAATATTGAATTGCAAAACCAACGGTAGCCATGATTGCGAATGCTCAAACTGCAAACGGATAGAATCTTTAGATTTTGAAGGGCTTATCTTTCTTAGCAGAAGGGATTTTTATTTCTATATTAAAGAATACGCGAATTCATATAAGATTTTGGGGGATAAGAAATATCTTCAAAAATTGCTGAAATATGCAAAATTACAATTTTTACCGCTGCAGGATTTTTTGATTAAAGACGTTTTTACGGACGCCGAAAAAAAACAGATACAGTCTTATAGCGAAGAGATTTACGACGCTATGACTAAAGAGAGTTTAGACGCCGATATGGCAGATAAGATTGCAATCGCAATATCCGAAATTAATGCTTTATATAAAAAACAAAATATTCCGGTTGACTCTATCCGCGCTACTTTGGATTGGAGCTATATAAATCAGCCGGATATCAATAGATGCGTTATAATAGATCAGATAGATTATCTGGAGGATTCTTCGCGGAATATTTTATTGAAAAGACTTGAAGAGCCGTCGAAAAATTTGTTTTTTATCTTAATAGCGGAAAATAAAAACAGAATTATTCAGACTATCCTTTCAAGATGCCGCGCTTTTTATTTTCAAAGACTTGGAGAGCGCGAAACTGCCGAAGTACTTCAAAGAGAATTCGGCGAAAATAGTATTTATAAAACTGTCGAAGATTTTTTGTATCGACACGACCAAACCTCCTTTAACAATATTTTACCGACGGTAGAGAAGATTATAAATTATGTGTTTATAAAAGAGCATAGTTTTCTTGAACTGGAAGCGTTTCTCCAAAAATTTAACGATAAAAAAATCGCTAAAGCTCTTTTAAGATGCGCTTCGGTAGCTATCGAAAGAGAACTGCTGGACAGGGAGTTGGATTCCGAAATTAATGAGAATATAAAAATATTAAGAAATGTACCGTCAATGAGACTGCATTATATAAAAGAATTTATACAAGATAAATACAAAAAAATGGATGTTTTTGGATTGAATCCCGTTTGGTCGTTGGAAGGGGTATTTTATCCTTTAAAAGGACTTGCTTTAAATGATAAACTCTAGTTTCTTATCCTCAATCAGAAAAAAGTTAGATAAAATCGATGGAAATACGTTAAAAGAGCTTGTTTTAGAGCTTATTGAAGAAAATGAGACAATCAAAACAGTTTTTAACTCTATGTCCGAAGGCGTCCTTGTGCTTGATAAAGAAAAAAAAATTATCTTTGTTAATAAAATATTCTCAAAAATATTAGGATTTAATCAGGCGGACGCTCTCGGCAATCCTTTCGAGAATATTTTAAAAAACGCCCCGATCGTCGACGCGATAAACTCGGCTATCTTGAACGAGGATAAAATATTGTCGGACGAATTGAAAATTGATTCAAACATTGCCGCCTTTATCTCTCTATCTCTTCATCCTCTGGTTGCCGATGGTAAAATTATCGGCAATATCGTTATTATTACGGACATATCCCAATCAAAAGAGAATGAAAAGAGATTGAGACAAGCGGAGAGTCTTGCCGCTCTTACCACAATTTCGGCGGGTATAGCTCACGAGATAAAAAATCCGCTGGGAGCTATGAGTATTCACATACAACTGCTTGACCGCGAAGTTAACGAATGTCAAAACGGCGTCTCGGAGGAGATTAAATATTCGGTCGACGCGCTTAAAGAGGAAACCGAGCGGCTAAGCGAAATAGTAAACAAATTTCTCTTTACCGTTCGCCCCCTTAAAGCCGAACTGATGCTTGTCAATCTTCAAAATTATCTCGATAAATTTATAGAGTTTATCAAACCCGAACTGAAAGACAAAAATATACGTCTGGAAAAAAATTATAAAAATCTCCCCGACGTATGGCTTGACGAAAAATATTTTAGAATGGCTCTGCTTAATCTTGTTCAAAATAGTATAGCGGCGTTGAAAAATACGCGCAAACCGGTTATTGAGATTGATTCTTATATGGATCAAAATTACGTTATTATCGAGATTATCGATAACGGCGACGGTATTCCCGACGAAATACAAAATAAAGTTTTTGATCCCTATTTTACGACAAAAAGTTACGGGACCGGTCTGGGACTTACAATTTTTTATAAAATAATTAAAGAACATAACGGCGAAGTAAAATTTTCTTCTAAAAAAGGCGAGACGGTTTTTTCTATAAAATTACCCGCGCCTTTTATAGAACAAGGGCTTTTGGAATATGATAAAACAGGGGGTAAAAATGACGGCTAACATATTGATCGTCGACGATGAAAAAAACATAAGAGAAGGACTGCGATTAGCGCTAATAAAAGACGGACACAATATTTTTTTAGCGAGCGACGGTCGCGAAGCGTTAACGACTCTTCAGAATAACGAAATAGACGCGGTAATAACGGATCTAAAAATGCCGAATATGGACGGCGAACAACTGATGAAAATAATAATTAAAGATTATTTTAACGTTCCCGTCATAATTCTAACGGGACACGGCACGGTCGAAAGCGCGGTTCAAGCTATGCGCGAAGGGGCGTACGATTTTATTACCAAACCGCTCAACTTGGATAAACTATCGCTTATTGTATCCAGAGCGCTCTCGCAAAGAAGATTGATTATCGAGAATAGAAATTTACAATCAAAAATCGATAATTTGGGTAAAGGGGCGATTATCGGAAAGTCCGGTAAAATGGAAAAAATATTCGATATAATTCAGAACGTAGCTCCGACAAAATCCTCAGTTTTGATATTGGGGGAAAACGGCGTCGGAAAGGAGCTTGTCGCTAATCTGATATACGAGCTGTCTAAAAGAAACGACAAACCGTTTATTAAAGCTCATTGCGCCGCTCTGTCCGAATCTCTTTTAGAAAGCGAGCTGTTTGGGCATGATAAAGGGGCTTTTACCGGCGCTATAAAAACAAAAAAAGGGAGATTTGAACTTGCAGACGGCGGAACTCTGTTTCTCGACGAAATAGGAGAAATCTCGCCGCAAACTCAGGTAAAACTGCTTAGAGTTTTACAAGAGCGCTCTTTTGAGAGAGTAGGCGGCGAAGAAACTTTGAACGTCGACGTAAGAATAATTTCAGCGACAAATTTGGATTTGAAAAAAGAAGTGGAAGAGGGAAGATTTCGCGAGGACCTATATTACCGTTTAAACGTCGTTCAAATCGACGTTCCTCCGCTTAGAGAAAGGAGGGAAGATATACCGCTCATGACGTCGAAGTTTATATCCGATTTTTCTAAGGAAAATAATAAAATAATAAAAGAGATTACGACTAAAGCGACGACCTGTTTATATAACTATCAATGGCCGGGGAATATTCGCGAATTGAGAAACGTCATAGAATCTGCCGTCGTTCTCTGCAAAGGAGACGTTATCGACGCGGACGATCTGCCGCCGCACATCAGAAACGAAGAAGAGTCGGGAAATCTTTTAAAAGTAGAACTACCGACTACTATGAAAAATATTGAGAAAAAAGCGATTATGGCGACGCTAAAAATCACAAACGGTAATAAATCCAAAGCGGCTGAGATTCTCGATCTTAACAGAAAAACCCTTCACACTAAAATTGCCGAATACGATATAAAATTATAGAAACTCTAATGCGGCGAAAAGCCAAAGACGCGGCGCATATAGCTCCATATGTGTCGGTTTTTATGCAACAATTGTCGCGCGTTATTGGCGACGCGGCGCATATAGCTCCACATGTGTCAATTTATATCGGGGAGCGACGCATATGTGTCAAAATTATTCCCCGACTTGTCGTTTTGCTCTGAAGGACGCGCGAGAGATAAAAATGGGAATTCCCGTTTTGAATATTTTTATATTCTCATAATCAAAAAAATCGAAGATTACGCGTCCCGCGCGTATGCGAGGGGAAATCGAGGGTTCAATGAACGCATATGCTGCTCTTAACAAAATAAATTCGTATCCGCCAAATTAGATCGGGTTGAGCAAATTATCAATATTACCTTAATCTTAATTTTAATTTTTTATAAAAATTTTCTCTTTTACCTATCATTAACAATCTTACGATTTTTTCATTTTCAAATATTTGGTAAATAATTCTATAATCAATACCAATATACCTAAAATGATAAGATCTTAAACCCGAAAAATCTCCCGCTAAACTTTCCGACTGATAAGGGTCATTTTTAATAATTTCCAAATAATGTTTCTGAATTAGTTCGCTAACTTTGGGATGAAGTTTTTTTATATCTTGTTTTACAGGATTAACAGCTTTTAATAAATACATTATTAATCAAAAAGATCTTCTTCGTTAATATCTAGACTTCTTGGTAAAGACATTCTTTTAATAAGTTCGTCTTTTTCTTTTTTATCTATTAGAAGTTCTAAATAATCCTTCTCCTGAGGAGAAAGCGAATCAATCTTTTTTAAAATTTTTTCAGGAACTGATAAAGCCATCTTTTTATTTCCTTTTTCTATAAAAACGCTAAATTTATAAATACGATGTATTATTGATACTACTAAATATACTACGTAATAATTTAAAAATCAAGGAATACAAGGATTAATTATTGCAGAATTTTAATAAATTAGAAATTTATATTTCAAATCTTGTAAAAATTGAAACAACGACGATTTTAAAACCAATGGAGTTTTATAAAATATAGACGAGGGTTTAAGCCTACTGTTTCCTGTAAACCAATCGAAGTCTACCTCCATTATACAATAATTTTTATCATAATCAAATATTTTTCAATATAGTTCGCGCGACTTGGCAGTTCTTTGAAAAATTCGATGCATAGGGGATGCATACGTTTCTAGATGAAAAAAACGTCGCATATGCGTCGAATTTTTATGCGACAATTGTCGCGCGTTATCGGCGACGCGGCGGCTATGAGCTCCATATGTGTCAAAATTATTCCCCGACTTGTCGTTCCGTTCCGAAGGACGTGCGCAAGCTAAAAACGGGAATTCCCGTTTTGAATATTTTTATATTCTCATGGTTAAAAAGAATCGGAGATTACGCGTCCCGCGCGCCCGACGCATATGCGTTAATTTTATCTTTAACACCATATGTGTCATTTTTCTTTTCCCCCAAAAAAACGATAGGGATACGGCGGGGAGAATGTTTTAAAAAAAGAATATTTTTTTAAAATATTCTTGACAGTTGATATAATATTAATTATAACTGCTTCTAACAACGATAAAAAAGGGATTATTATGATAGAAAAATCGCTATCTATCTATCTATCTATCTATCTATCTATCTATCTATCTATCTATCTATCTATCTATCTATCTATCTATCTATCTATCTATCTATCTATCTTCTAATAAGAATGTATTAAAAAGATATTTTTTTAAAAAATTTGATATGTTTTTAGATCCTTATTATAAATTAATAAGGAGTAAGCGCTTCGAGGCTCGGATATATTGTAGCGAATCAAAATTACCCGCAAGAATTGAAGACAATCTGTTTCGCTCGCGTCCTTGCGAGCGAGAATCTTATCGTAAAGCAATTTTGATTTATTACATATTGCATTTTTCTTTAAGGAATAAAGATTGCGTATGCAGTCTTAAAATATAATTTGTAGGATTAGTTTATGGCAGCTCATCAATGGCAATGTACAAAATGTGGAAAATTATCAAATTTACTCGTAAGCAAAAAAAAAATATTTTGGTATTGCGCGCTCGCATCCTTGCGCGCTTTTCTTAATATTATTTTTTTATTCAGTTAATTATTTTATATGAATTTCATTAAAAATTAATTTTAAAGGAGAATTATGGTGAATTTGAAAAAAATAATAATTTGTTTTGTTTTCTTATTTGTTTTAGCATTTTACATTATGCCAACAGAATCATTTGAATTTTCTATTGGAGCAGGAATATATACAGCAGCAATGATAACGCTACCAAATTCAAATGATACCGGAGTAGAATTTGGGGTTCCAATACCAGTATCATTTGTATATTTTCCAAATAATAACTTTGGGATTGGCGTAAATTATAAATTATTGCCAAAAGTTTGTCTTGTTCACTCTTTGGATCTAAGTAATCACATCAGCTTGGTTCATAAGATAGGAAATAATGATGATAGGAAGTTTTTATTAATAGAATATGGATTTATTTCAAACGGGAAATTAATGATAAGCGGAGATAATATTTATGATACTTTATTTGGTATTGGAGCAACTTGTATGTCTTTAGGTTTTGAAAAAAGATCCCCAAGTAATAAATTTTTATTTACATTTAACGGATTTGTAAATTTTTTAGCATTTACATATCAAAATATAACTCAAGTAGATTTTTATGTTCTTAATATTGGAGTAGAATTTAGATGGCGATTTTGTCATTATGTTGAATACTAATTCTAAATTTTAGATTCGTTATCCTTGATGGCTATTTTGATATTAAGGCAGGCAACTTTGACTAACGCGGTATGTAAGTAAGATTTCGCGAGGCAAATTATGAAGGAAATCGAGTTTGTTATCCGGCAGGAAGGTAAATATTATGTTTCGCAATGTCTTAATGTTTTATTCAGGGGGTTAGTATCGAGGAGAGAGTTATATAATATTTAATCCGAACGCTTTGGGGGATTTTATATCTATGAGAAAATAAAATATAATTGATAATTACTTAATTTAATGTATAATAATTATCAGGAGGATAAGCAATGAATAAAAAAGGGACTATAAGCATACCGGAAGAAATATTATTTTCATTAAGGGAATCCGAATCGCAATTAATATCTGAAATGAAAAAGATTACGGCGGTGAAATATTTTAATGAGAAAAAATTATCTATAGGTCAATCTTCCATATTAGCGGAAATGTCTGAGGAAGATTTTATCAAATATCTATCTCAAAATAGTGTTTCTATTTTTCAACACTTTACAAAGGAAGATATTCTTAGGGATATTGATAATGCTTAAGGTTATTTCAAACTCAACTCCAATAATAGCTCTTTTTGCTATTGATCAATTAGACATCCTAAAAAAAATGTATGGAGAAATTATTATTCCTAACGCCGTTCAAATTGTGTAAATGAGTAATTATGTATCCGTCAAATTAGCTCGTATTAAGCGCGGCGCGGCGGCTATGAGCTCCATATGTGTCAAATTTTTAAAACAGTAGGGCGCGCCCCGCTGTTTGTCGGTATCATATTCGTCCATTTTTCATCGAGGTGCGCCGCGCACCCGACGCGTATGTGTCAATTTTATCTTTAGCGCCATATGTGTCATTTTCCTCGCCTTTTAGCGAGGCAAATTGTGAAGGAAATCGAGTTCTACTAATAACAAGCGCTTGCGAGAGGAATTTGGGAACAAGGCCTGTCAGGTCTATATCATATTTAATTTCATCAAATTGCTTGATTTTTAAGTAAATAATAGTTATTTTATTTTATAAGGCGGTTATAAAATGAACAGAAAATTAACAACAATCTATTGGAAAAGTGAAAAATTTTATTTAGGGAAAATTCTTGAATATCCCGAGATAATGACTCAAGGCGAAACTGTAGAAGAGTTAATAGAGAATCTTAAAGATGCTTATAAAATTATGATATACGAAGATGTTCCAAAATCATTTCAAACAAGAGATATTTATGTATGAAAAGAAAGGAGTTTGTTAAGTTTCTTGAAAAGAATGGGTGCGTTTTATTGAGAAATGGCTCGAGACATGATGTTTATTTAAATAAATCTAATGGTAAACAACAACCTGTTCCAAGACATTCTGAAATAGATAATATTCTTGTTAATCATATAAAAAAGTATCTTGGTTTATAAAGCGTCGGTTTTTATGCGACAATTGTCGCGCGTTATCGGCGGCGCGACGCATGCAGCTCCATATGTGTCAAAATTATTCCCCGACTTGTCGTTTTGCTCTGAAGGACGCGCGAGAGATAAAAATGGGAATTCCCGTTTTGAATATTTTTATATTCTCATAGGTAAAAAAAAATCGAAGATTACGCGTCCCGCGCGCCCGACGCATATGTGTCAAAAAAATTTGACACATATGCGACATTTCCCCGTCCTCAAAAAAACCGAGGGGCGCGTTAATTATTGGACATTTATATTGAATTTTTTAAAATTAAATTTTAGATTGCTCAAGTATGAAAATTTATTTTCTGAAAATTACTTCGTTTTTTTTACTTGTATCCTCCGTTTTGGGTATAATTCTTTCAAAAAACCTGTTTATTCAATTTATCTCTATAAGCTTAACGGCGCTTTTTATCTATTTTTCGATATTTTATATAATAGTTTTAGTTAGAAACAGAATAAAGCCTATTGAAATTACCGCGCTGTACGACGGAGAGACGTTTCCTTTGCAAACGGCGGAGTTTCGCGCGGAGATCAAAAACGAGATCGCTCTTTTTCCGGGGGTAGATTTGTATATATCTTACCGCGTTTATGAAAACGGGAATTTTCAAAACAAAACGACGGCAAATCTTAATAAGATCGAAAAAAACGTTTATAAATTTGATACAATTTTTGAAAGACACGGAAAATTTGTTTTGAAAGAATTTGCCGTTAAATATAGAGATATTTTCGGATTGACCGAACTCGACGTAAAAACCTCTTGCGTAAAAACGGTCTCCGTACAGCCGTTTTTCTCCGACGAGATAAAAATCCCGATATTTTCGGACGACGGCGGAGAGGTCGCTATTAAGAAAACGGCTAAAGAAAACTCTACCGACTTTTTTGAGAACAGAAAATATTTTCCGGGAGACGATCCGAGAAGGATAAATTGGAAAATTTACGCCCGTTTTAACGAACTCCAGATAAGGGAGGTTGAGAAGACTCCGCCGAAAATAGGAGAGATATACGTAATATTTGCTCCATTTTCAGACAGCGCTTACGAATACGAGCAGACGTCGTCGCTTTTTCTCGCTATGACTAATTATTTAATATCAAATAATTTTACCGTAAAAGCCTTATCGAGCTCCTCGAAAGAGATAAGGGAGATAAGAAAGTACGACGAAAAGGCGATTCGCGAGATAACGGATAATTCAAACCGCAAACTTGAAAATATTAATATTCCGGCCGATTCGAGGTCGATTATATTTGCGTCGTTTGTCGAATTTTCGCGAATAGTAAAGGATTATGATTTGAACGGTTCTGCGGCGTTCGTTTCATATTTTGTAAATCCTCTGACCGGCGCTAAGAAAAAGGACTATATTTTTAAAATATTGGCAAGAGACAATATCTTTATGGAACTTTTATTGAGGAGAAAGATCGTCAAAGATCAGTCTAAGGAGGATACTCTTTTAGAAGAGATAAAACAATTGTCGTATAAAAAAAATATTGAATTGGAAATATATAGAGGTAGCGATGAAATATACAGAAACGCCGACGCTAAAGAATAATCTCCTATACTTTGCGACGACTACGGCGCTTTACTCTCTTCTCTTTTATCTTCTGTCCGTGAAATTGAAGGATTTTTACAATCCCTATATTGGTATTGCGGCTTTGGCGACGTCGGTTTTAATCGACTATTGGCTGTCGGAGAAAAAGGCAAGAATTTTTGTACGGTTCATTTTTGTAATACTGATTATAATAGTAATAAATTCTTTAGTCGCGCTATTGTCTTATTTAGCGTCTCCGGTGGACAGATTGAATATTTTTGATAAAATACCTTACGTTTTTAGACGGGACTTTCTTTTATCTTCAGTTTTTATCGTTTTTTACTTTTTTTTCGACGGATCGAGAGTAAGAAAGGTAAATAAAATACTTTATTTTTTATCTACGGCGATTGTTGTTACGTTATATTTCTTTGTTTTTCGATACGATTCGGAAATTAACAAAACAATTTTCAAAAATTATTTCAACTACTCCGCGCTCATAACTACGGTAGCGTTATTATTGGGGTTTAGGCATATAGCCTTCATACAAAACATATATCGTAAGAAGTTTAAAAGAAGAGACTTTTTGTTGGCGCTTATAATATTAATACCGCTTGTATTTTTTTTATTTTCCGTTATTCTTCAAAAACATATAAGCAACGCAAATAAAGGGAATTCGGCTCTATTCAATCAAAACTTATTTAACTTTGATTTTTCCGATTATGTAGAGTTGAAAGACGAGATAAAAATGTCGGAAGATAAGGTGCTTGTTATGGAACTGCAAGGATTCGACGCCTCTACAAATAAAAAGATCAGCGAGGGGTGGAATAGACAGATTTACCTCAAACGTTTCTCTCTTGAAGAGTACACCGATCGCGGGAATTTTAAAGTAGCGGATAATTACCAAGATCCGACTTCGCCGCCGGCGTTTATTTCCGGTTATATGTGGAGTATGAAGAGTATTCCGGAATATAAACGGAGGAGTCCTATACTTGAGATTTTATATCTTGTCAACATAGACTCGGCGTCGTTGATGGGATCGGATCTGCTGACTAAAGTAGTTCCGGTTACAAACTGGAGCGACTCTCCGTATAAGCAGATTTATAAGTCGTTTTGTTCGATATCCGGCGCGTCGACGCTCGACGTTCTAAGAGACGGCAATAGTCAGAAGAAATTTCTCTCCTCTTTACACCCCGAAAGGAAAAAACTGTTATTAGACTGGGGCGGCGGTAAAAAGAACGAAAAGGTAAAGGAGCTTGCCGAGTCTATTACAAAAAAATATAACAATCTTCTATACAAGACGCTGGCGATCCAGCAATACCTTCTCGACGAATATTACTACTCTCTAAAACCGGGGCTTTCCAAGTCGTCTAATCAGCTGGAGTATTTTTTGTTTGAATCGAAAAAAGGGTACTGCTCATATTTTGCTTTCGCCATGACCTTGATGCTTCGGTCGGTCGGTATCGCGTCGAGGGTAGCCGTCGGTTTTGCGCCGGACATGGAAAACCGAACGCTAAATTTCTACGAAATACGTTCTATCGACGGGCATGCGTGGGTCGAAGTTTTTTTCGACGACTACGGGTGGCTTACTTTCGATCCGACTTCGTCTAACATAGCTCCGGGGGAGTATTACGATTTTGCATTGAAAAACGAGGAAGAGAGACTAAATCTGGTCGAACAGATATTAAAAAATCGCGATAAAATGACCGATATTACAAAAGAACTCGACGAAAAGAGCTTTGCGCTCGACAGAATAATCTATAATCTGAAGAGATCAATCGGATGGATTGGTTTAACGGCGTTTATTATGACGATCGTATTCCTGACCGCTTTGATTGCGATAAAAAAGAATATCAATTCGGTTCTGTATAAATTAACAAAAAATTATAGAAAAAAAATCGTCTATCTGTATAAAAGTCTCGCCGGCAAACTACTCGATATAGGCATAGCCGTTAGAAGCGGCGAGTCTATCCTGGAATTCGGCGAGAGGGTATCCAAAGAAAACGGTATAGAATTTGTAAATATTACCAAAGCTTATCAGAAGGCTCTTTTTCAAGAAAAAACTCCTATTTATGAAGATTCGGTTGATCTAGATTCTATTCTAACAAGATTTAAAAAAGAATACGGTGAAATCGATATTAAAAAGAGAATTGCGGCGATATTTAATATCTCGCGGTTATGGAGAAAAATAATCCCAATGATCTTAATTCTATTTTTAGGCGAGAATATTTATTCGCAGGATATAAATTTTAATATCCCCGATATGGACAACGTTGACGCCTATATCAATATGGCTCAAACCGCTTTAAATGGGAATTTTTACGATAAAGCTCTGGCGATTCTTAACGCGGCGGAGTCGAAATTCCCCGATTCTTATAAACCGAACTACCGGAAAGGTAAAATTTATATTACAAACGAGTTAAACGAAAACGCTCTTATAGAGCTGTTGAAAGCGAAAGACAAAGGGTATTTGACCGAAATTTTGTATACCGAAATTTCTAATTGTTACGGAAAAATCGGGGAGGATAAGAAAGCCGTCGAAATTTTAGAGGAAGCCTATAATTATTATAAAACCATAGAGCTGTACGATAATCTCGGCTGGATGTATTATAAAGTCCACGATCTTTCCAAAGGGATAAAACTTGTCGAAGAGGGGCTTAAGACTTATCCCAAATCTTCGGATCTTCTTATGACTTTAGGCACGCTTTATTCGGAAGCCTGGGATTATCCAAAGTCAAAGGAGAGTTATCTCAACTCGATAGATTATTCATACGAAGATTATAAATCGAATAGTTTTAGATCGATCGCCTATTACAATCTGGCGCTTCTTGAGCACGGTTTTCTTTTATACGACAACGCTTTCAATTCGACTAACGCCGCGATAAGCTATATTAACCGAAGTTCTCCCCATCTTGAACTGAATTATTTGTATCTGGGAGCGCTGGAGTTGAATAACGCTTACAACGAAGTAATAAAGGCGACTCAGCTTGAGCCGCGCACCTTATTTCCGGAAATGTCGCTGGTCAAAATAAACGCGCTCGCCGGGAAACTAGACGAGGCGCTAACTCTTCTAAACGACCTGCTAAACACTAACGATTTTAGCTGGATGTTGTATTTCGGAACGAATAAAGCGGCGTATTATTCTGAAATATTCATGGATATCTCTTTAATTTACGAATATAAAGCGAATATGGTCAATTTTTCCGAGAAAAACAGTATTAAAAACAGGTTTACCCGAATATTCAGAAAAATATACTATAAAGTAAAAAGTCTTTTATTTAATATTAGATATACCAACGTTTTGATAAAAATCGGCGAAGAAAAAATCAAAGGGGGGAGTAATCTCGAGGGGCTTCATCAGATATACGACGCATACGAAAGAATTTGGCCCGCTAAAGCTCTGAAAATCCTTAAACTGACCGAAGATATCGAGTTGAAGGCGATTCCCGCGAAAAAGCGCTTTTTTGATATTAATAGAGCGATTCTTAACGGCAGAAGGTTTAATATTTTTGGAAAAAACTATAACAAAAAATTGATAAACGACGCTCTCCCTTTGATAGACAAAAGATGGGAAAAAAGTCTCTTAACGGACGCCTTAACGGAGCTTGTTAAGTTGTCGAAAGGGGATGAAAAAGAATTTTATCTAAATAAGCTTTTTATCGCTTTTCCGACATTGATTCCGATGAATAACTTTAAAATTAAGATGAACGTCTCTTTTTTTGGCGATAAATTTTCAACAACGCAACGTAAAAAAATAATAGATCGTTTAAAATCTCGCGGTATAGTTCACAATACGGGGGCTGAAATTAAATTAAATTTAGACGTTATAAACGGGAATCAAATAGTCGTAAGCGTATTTAATAAAGACGTTTTGTTATCTAATTATTTGACTACCGTCGACGACCTTTACAATTTTGACGCTCTTTCGCTGGAAATATTCAATAAAATTTTTATTTATGAATTAAAATAAAGGACTGTATTATGGAAAGACCAAGCTGGGACGATTATTTTTTGAAAATATCAAAAGTTGTAGCGGATAGATCTTCATGCCTGAGAAATAAAGTAGGAGCCGTTATAGTCAAGGACAAGGATATAATCAGCACGGGGTACAACGGCTCTCCTCAATACCAAAAAAATTGTCTGGAGATAGGATTTTGTTACAGAAACAAAAACAATATTCCGTCGGGGACTCAGCTTGAGCGATGCCGCGCCGTGGGCAGTCACGCCGAATCGAACGCTATAAGTTTGGCGGCTCGAAACGGACACTCGACAAGCGATTCGACAATTTATATAACGGGACACAGCGTTGTGTGCAATCAATGTAAAGCTCTCATTGCAAACGCAAATATAAAGAGAGTCGTACTATTAACGCCAAAAAACGAATTGTTCGAGTTTATCCCTTCAAGGGATTGGACCGTCCATTCCGTAGACGAATAAGAAAAACTATGCGGCGATACTTTTTATAATATAATTTGTTTTTATACCGAAAATATAACTATGAATAGTATTTTTAGGAACTGCAAGAATGATTCTTTATACTAACGACGACAATATTGATAATCGCATCATAAAGAGAGCCGCTGAAGCTTTGAAGGACGGAGCTCTGGTCGCATACCCGACCGACTCCTGCTGGGGAATCGGCTGCAGCACTACTTCGAAAATAGCGATTGAAAAACTTAGAAAACTCAAGAAAGATTTCAGAAACTACACTCCAACGCTTATATGCTCGGAAATATCCCAAATAACTCTTGTTGCAGAGTTAAATAACCGCAATTTTAAGTTTATAAAAAAATACGTTCCCGGACCTTACGTATTTATACTTCCGGCGTTGGACAGCGTTGAAAAAACTATTAACCAAAAAAGAGTAGAAGTCGGTATCAGGATTCCTTCGACTAACATACCGCGAAAAATTGTCGACGAATTGGGACGTCCTATTTTTTCAGTTTCAGCGTCGAGAAAAATGGCCGACAAATCCCTTTGGGACGACGCCTACGCGGAAGAAAACCTATTTGTATCGGGATGGGAGCTGGAAGATATACCCGAAATAGAATTTATAATCGACACGGGCGAGGAGCTGCCTAAGCGCCTGACTACCGTAATCAATCTTGCGGGAGAAGAGATAGAAATCAAACGGCAGGGGATTGGGGCGTTATAGAGAAAAATTATTGACGCATATGCGTCATTTTAAAGGAGATGTCTTAATTTGACGCATATGTGTCATTTTTTAAAAACAGTAGGTATCGCCCCGCTGTTTGTCGTAACGCTGACAAGGCGTCGGTCAATTTTTACATAGCGACGCATATGTGTCAAATTCCAAAAAAAACTAACGGGGCGCAAATTTTACCAAATTTCTCTTGGAAATTATAAAAATTAATTATATACTTATCTTGTTTTAAGATTATGGGGATATAGCTCAGTTGGCTAGAGCGGTTGCTCCGCAAGTAACAGGCCGGGAGTTCGACTCTCCCTATCTCCAAATTTTTATATTTGCAAATACTCGTCTGCGTGATCCGCGTCCCTTTCTGCGTTATCAAAGGACAAACCCCGCTATGTTCTACCTCAATCCGGCGGGAAAATTTAATTTTTCAAGTATTATAAAAAAACTAGTACATTTATTCATCCCATATTTTTGTATTCTATAGGTTACTTATTTAATAATATAAATTTATTCTTGTTTAATGTTTCAAATTTTGTTTTTTCGGAAACATAAAAGTACAACGACTCTTCTTTTATTGATTTATAAAAGGAATTTGGTAAAAATACGATATACGAACAAGATAAAAAATATTTATTCCGTGTTCCGCCATAAAATTGTCCATTATATATTAATTTATACTTAAAATCTTTGAAAAGGTTATTTTTATTATCTGAAAAAATGAAAATAATTGATTTTAATATTTTTCTTATTTCTTTATAATTGTATTTATCCAGATTTTCAATATATAATTGTATGTAAAACATTTTATATTTGTCTTTATTTATAAAATAATAATAATCAACAATATATGAATTATTAAATCTTTTTATATAATCTAAAGAAAATGAATTTAAAAAATATATATATCCTGAAATATTTTTATTATCAAACTCAATTTTTTCGATTCTTGTTAATATCTTTATAATATCATCAGTTATTGGGGTATCTGTTCGGCTATATAGATAAGAATTTAATAAAATTACAATTAAAATTAGAATATAATTTTTTTTCATATTTTATAACTTTAAGGCTCTATATTCAATTTAATAAAATCTTTTATATATTCCTCTTTTTTCGATTTATCAAAGTTTTCGATTATTCCAAAATATAAATCTTTATTCTCAACAGCTTCCGATAAATTATTATCCAAACATACAATACTCAAAATATACCGCAAACTGGTTTTTCTTTGCTTATTTTTGCCATATAATATCTCCTATGCATTTATATATTATTTAGCTAAATACGCAAAGTTATTTACAGCCTCACAGAGTCCCGTTATGACAGTTTCTGCAATCTTTAAATTTCTATTACATTATTCCCTTCAAGTAATTTTGATAATTCAGTTAAATTTCCAAATGGACTTGAGGCAACAACAGCGCTTAAAGAATTTAAACCCATAGATATTAATTCTTTGTCATTTTCTTTTAATCCTCTATCAATAATATCAAATGATTTATTTATTTATTGCATCAGTCATTTTAATTACTTCGTATTCCTTCTCTTTTATTTGTTTTATTTGTTTATTAGCAGATAAATGATTAAAGATTCCCATTACAGTTAAAGCCGGTATAGCTACTATTCCGCCTAATACGGTTGCGCCGGCAGCAATGCCTCCTCCGCCTGCAGCTATTGATCCGCCGCCCAACCATGCTAATGTTGCATTTGTTGCAGCGGCGCCAGACAAAGTACTGATTGCCGTCCCTGTTGAAGCATATGCAAGTTGACCAACTAAAAAATATGCTGCAGAACCTGTCGCAATTCCCGCGCCAGTACCTTTTGTTGCTGATAAAACGCTATTTGCAATATTTAGAGTATTTTCAACATAACCGAAATCCAAGTTTAATTTTTCATCTGAAATTTGGTTAATAACAAATTTTCTTTCTTTTCCTTTAAGATTTTTTGTTATTTTTTTTATTTTATTTAATGAAAAAACGGCTCGTTTTTTAACTTCAACAACATTCAACAAAATATTATTAATTTCAATTTTCCTTGATTCCATTTGCTCATTAATCTCTTTTAATTCATCTAAGACAGAATCATAATTTTTTTTTGCATTTTGTACTCGACTATGAGCGCCAAATGTTACAATGTTACTGAAAACATCTTTAAATCCCATATATTATCTCCTTGCAACTTGTCAATAATTACGTTTATAAATGTCTTTTAAATATAAATCATATTCTCTATTCATACAGCTATCAAATCCCTATAAACATATGGTTTTATTTCATTTTTTATAGTTCTTTCAGAAACAACATCTACTTTAACCCCCAATTTTTCTTCAAGAAAAATACTAATATCGACAAAATCAAGCAAACTTGCCCCTTTTTTAAACTCTACAAGAATGTCAATATCGCTTTTATTGGTTGCCTCGCCTCTGGCGTAAGATCCGAATACTCCCTTAATTATTACTTTATTCTTTATTTCCACTTCGTTTTTTAAATCAGATAGCTTTTCTAAAATTTCATTTTTATTCATATATATTCTGTTCCTCTTATATTCAGTTTCTTTTTAGAGCGAACGTTCGCATCTTTTTTAAACTATATATTTACTCTCATAACGCGCTTATTATATTTAAGCCCTCAAATGATTTAAAATCGTCAACATTAAAAGTTATAAGGTTTTCTATTCCGTTTAACTTCATAGTCAAGTATATATTCAAGTCAAATATTTCTCTTTTTGAAATATTGTATTTTATCGCGCTGTTTTTTAATTCTTTTGCGTTGATATTATGATTCTCTACGACGTTTATAAAAGTCAAATATTTTTCTATATTGCTAAAAGCCGTTTTTATATCAAGATAATTTTTAAACATCTTATTGTTTGTTGAAACGTTTATATATTCAAGTATTATCTGGTTTGAAATAAATAGATTATTGTTTTCTGTCAATAATTTATTTGCATTGTTATAATATTTGTCTATTTCCGGGAAAGTAGAATATATCAGAACATTGGTATCAATAAAATATTTAGATTCTATCGTCGTCATAAATATCCTTTCTTGAAAAAGTGGTATCTGATTTTAAACCGCTTATTTTATGTAATGATTCTAATATCTTTTTTTTATTTGCTTGTTTGCTAGTTTCATTATCGTATTCTTTTGCAATGAGATATTTTATGATGTTGTTTTTAGCTCTTTTATGTCTTTTTGCGATAAACTCCAATTTTTCCTTCTCCTCGCTGTCTAAATACACCGACGTTTGATAAGTTTTTTTCATAAAAGCCCCCTTAGTCAAATTATTACCGCCTGTTATATAATAAAACATATAATTTAATAAAAGTCAATAGCATTTTACTGTTTTTTTAGGCGTATTTTACTGTCATAAAATACAGCAAGATAGTTTTTGGAGTTGAACCGTTACGAGCGTTGGTTACATTCGACGGTTTGGGCTGATTTTTTTCACAACCAAGTTCGTCTGTTAATTCAGCATTTAACGCTCTTTCAAGAATGCTTTTTGTTAAGTAATTAATAATTCCGTTGGGACCGGTTATTTGCTCCGGCGTAAGATTTTTGAAATCAATACCGTCAAGTAATTCGTCAAACACATTTTTTTCTTTGCTTATTTTTGCCATATAATATTTCCTATGCATTTATATATTATTTAGCTAAATACACAAAGTTATTTACAGTCTCTTGGAACGCCGATTGACGCAGATTTAGAATGTAACATTCCATTATAATCTATTTTCCTTCATATTTATATCCTACCTCAATCCGGCGGGGGACGGCGATGAGATAAATAAAACTTGATTTTTTAGATATTTAGTATATATTTTATTATATTGATTTTTTTCTAAAATACTGTATATTTAATAAGAGGTTTAAAATTATGAATACAGCTTATCAAATAACTGATTATCAGCAGGAGATATTAAAATTTATACCCTCTAACATAAGCAAAGATGATATAAAAGCAATTAAAAGACTGCTTACAAAATATTTTGCCGACAGAGCGGGAGAAGAAGCAGATAAACTCTGGGATGAAAAAGGGTTTAAGACTGCTAAAGATATAGAATCATATTTAAGTGAGTAGTGAACGGTATAAAATTGTAATTGACACAAATGTTCTTTTATCCTCAATTCCCAAGAAGTCAGAATATCGTTGGCTTATAGATAAAATCGTTGATGATGAAATCGATGTTTTCATTACAAATGATATTTTGATGGAGTATGAAGAAGTTTTAGAGAAAAAAGCCAACCGCATAATAAAAAATCTTACAATTGATTTTTTATTAAATGCCGAAAATGTATATAAAATTTTTTCATATCACAAACTTAACATAATGACTACCGATCCGGATGATAATAAATTTATAGATTGCGCCTATACTTCCGGCGCTGATTTCATTATCTCTCATGATAAACATTTTAACATTTTAGAAAATATCCCATTTCCAAGAATAAAAGTAATCTCAATAGAAGATTTTAAGAAACTATTCTCTTAAAACTCTCTCCTACGCCTAAAATACAAACCGACTAAGCAAGTCGGCATAATACCCCGTTATCGGCAAAGCGCGCGACCGTTATATTGAAGAACGCCCCGCTATATCCTACTCCAATCCGGCTGGGGATTGGGGGATTAGAATACATATTTATCAACAGATATTTCATAATTCTGATTTAAATACATTTTTATTTTAGGGGGTAATAAGTATGGGTAATAAATATAATCACCATCTTCATAAATATATTCCTCTACTTCTTGAATTTTATTCTTCGATATACTATCTGGATAGTAAATGGTTCTTTTCTTTAACCTATTTTTATTATCATATTTATATATTATCTTTGTTTTTGTTTTTATGTTTTTCAAATAATCAAAATGGTAAAATATCGTTTCGATTAAATTCATGTTTTTGTCATATAAAAAGCTATTAGTTGTCGATATCTTATCAGAAGTAAAAACCGGATATGTTATTATTTTATTTAAGTATTTATTATCAAAATAATATTCTTTAAATACATAATATCCACTTTCCTTATCTTCATGTAATTTATTATTTGGAGAGTTGTATATATATTGAGTTTTTTTATCGTCTTCATATTCATATTTAAATATTGAATCACTCCAGTATGCGGTTCCGTCTCCCGGGAAAAATATGTATTGAGGTATTCCTGTTGTATCATAAATTCTTACAATATCGCCATTTTCATTGTATTCAACACTCATATTTATAGTTTCTTCAATTATTTTTGTATCTATATTCTCATTTTCTCTTATCAGCTTTATAAACCTCTTATTTTTATCATAATAATATTTTAAATATGTATTTCCAACATATTTAAATCCTATATACTTTATAAATTTTTCAATTATAACATTATTTTCAAAATCATAGGTTATTTCTGATATATATATCTTTTGTAGCCCTTTAGTTAATATTCTTCCTATCAGATATCCTTTTTTATCATATTGATAAGATATTTTATGTTCTCCCTTCCTTCTAATCTCTTTTAGTCTCGATCCATTATAATTGAATACCCCAAAATCCATATCTACTCCAGTTATACTTAATACAATTAATATACTGATAAATACTATTATAACACCTTTTTTATTTTCCATATATCAACATCTCCTTGACAAAGTTTATTGCTCTTGTCATCTGATGATATGGACAGGGAGCTCCAAACCAACCCGAATTATTGTTTATTGTCTGATATGTATTAGTATTTGACAACTGATAATTCACGCCAGAAGTAACATTGATGTTTTGCGCTCCACTGAAAGTATATTTACCTGTAAATGGGGGGAATCCTCCCAATGGTTGAACCCAGTCTTTAGATGAATATGTTTGGATATGATTAACAGTACTATTAGCGTTTAATTGATACTCTCTTACTGGCGCATCTAAGGTTAGAAGATTTACTTTATATCCGGCAGATTCCAATCCATTAGCAACCATAACCATAATATTCCCACCATGACTATGACCGACAAGGTTTATTACCATATTTTTAGAGTAATTTGAATCTAAAATATTTCCAAGCAATATATTTGCCGCTTTAACTCTTTCGGAATTTAAGTTTTTCCCATTCCATCCAAAAAATATTCCATCTAAAGATCCAAATAGGTTTCCAAGTTCTCTTGCAGCATTGATACTGTCAGGATTATTTTTAGAATCCAGAAAATATTTATTCTCTCCTAAGTTGCCAAATTTTGTTCCCTCTGCTAAGTATGTAACGCTATCACCCTGATACCAGTTCCCATTCCCTATTTTTGAGGTTGATAAATCTTGGTTTTTTAAGTAATCCATCCAAGATTGAGCCATAAATTCCGCATCTTGATACTGCTCATACATTGCTGTATTTCTTGCGCTACTATCTCCGGTAAACCACCTTGTATCCCCTTGATATGTTCCAGATCCGGAATATCCCATCGCCGCTAAAGAAAAACTATTCCCGTGGTTAGTAGCGGCGCCTTCCTGCCATTGCCGAATACCAGCTTTGTATTTATTATAGTCGTAAATTCCTTGCTCTGCGTTGTATCCGCCATATTGTAAATCTTTATAGTACTGATCCGGATCGCCAAAGCCGACGCCGGATGGATTATGTTGACCATACAACCCAGTCGGGTCTACCATTCCAATTGGGTTATTACCGCAGTAAGCGTAAAAGTTATTCCCATCTTTAATAGGGTCTTCCGATATAAAACTGCCTGCCTCTGCATCGTACCAACGATTCTGGCAATAATAAAGATTTGTTATAGTATCATATTCGTGTAGAGCAAAGGTCTTAAGCGGTAACCAATCAATTGTTGTCGCTTCTATCAGAAGTTCTCCAAAAGGTTTGTAATCAGCGTTCCATTTTATTTTTATTGAGCCGTCAGTATTTTTCTCCGTTACAGCTCTTACGCATCCTCTTTCATCCTTAACATAATTATACAAAACAATCGAGGAATAACTCGTAATAATTGTTATCGATTCCCCGCTCAATTGACCATTATAGCTACCCCAATCAATTGTTAAATTATCAGTAGTAGAACCGTTGTATTTAATTTCTCCTAATGCTTGCCCGTCAATAGTTACAGGAATCTTTTGATTCATCGCCGCTCTTTCGACTCCAAAATTTCCTCCATTATAGCTTATCATAGAACTCTGATATGCATAACCGGATGAGTTCCCAAAATCATTGCTTACGCTCTCAAGATTAGCGGTAATAGCGCTTGATGAACTGTAATAATTTACCAACAATCTCTCCTCATTTTTGGTTATATTCTTATTCCCAAGATAACCAAACGGCGTGTTATAATAAACAATCTCCTCTTTTTCCACAAAATTATTTATTTCGTAAATTCTTATTCCGCTACAATTATATTTTATCTCTTTTATTAGCTTATATTCGTCATAATCAAATCCGTTATCGCCGATATTTTTAAGATTGTTAAATTTAGAATCATTTATTGGCTCTCTATTATAACTATAATATACTTTTTTTAATTTCCCGTCAAGATTATATCTATAAATCCGGGTTCCATCCCTCGATGTCATAAAATTGATCTTTACTCTTTAACTTCAAAATAATACTTGCCGTCGCGAATAGTATGGGAGATATTATCCGAATAGTCGAGTTTAAAATCTTCTTTATTCCCTGAAATAAATATCGTTTTAACGCCGGTCGTCTTTTTAATAAGCTCAAGCCCCTCTTTGACGCCGGCGACAAACAGAGCCGTCGAAAGCGCGTCGGCTTTTACGGGCGAGTCGGCGATAACAGTTGCCGAATGAACTCCGTTATTTGCGGGAGTTCCCGTCCGGGGATCGATAATATGATGATATCGTATTCCGTCCTCAGAAATAAAATATCTCTCGTAATCTCCGCTCGTTACTACGGAGCAATCGGTTAACTCTACCATCCCAACTGTTTCATTTTGATTAAAAGGGTTCGCTATAGCTATACGCCATTTTCTTTGTCCGGCGTATAACCCTCCGACGACGATATCCCCGCCGCCGTTTATCAAAAAATCTTTTAAACCGACGCTTTTGAGATATTCGGCAATTTTACCTATGATAGCTCCTTTGGCTATGCCGCCGAGGTCCAACGACGCGCCGTTTGACAAGACTATCGTTTTGCCGTCGATCGCAACGTTTTTATATCCGGAGCTCTTTAAAGCCGCTAAAATCTCTTTTATCTCCGGAATTTTATTCTCGCCGCTTTCAAATCCCCACAATTCGATAACGTTATACAAAGCGGGATCAAATAGGCCGTCGGTTAATTCTGCGTAATATAACGAGTTTTTAAGCAGTTCTAATGTAAAATCGTCGGATACGTCGCCTTTTTTTACGGAATTTAGCTTATATATGGTTGAAGTAGCGTTTTTACAGCTAACTTTTTTTTCAAGATCGCCGGCTAATCTAAAACATTCCGCCAGAATCTTATTAGCGTTCTTTTTGCCGTCGTAAGAAAAAAAGGTAACGGCTAAATTTGTCCCCATAGCAAATTCGCTCTTACTGTATTTTTTATAGTCCCTTGAAAATAACGCAAAAGAGATGAATAACAGCGCAAAAATCGTTTTTTTAATTAACATAAAAATTCTTTCTCTCCATATCTCAATATTTTATAAGGTTTATTCGAAATATCGACAATAGTCGAAGGTTTGCCGGGGTGAAAATTCTTGTCGATTACTATTAACGGAACCGCTTCGCCAAATTTTTCGGTTATAATATCCGGCTCGTTTATAGTTTCCTCCCCCGAAGAATTTACGCTGGTCGACAAAAGCGGAACCCCCAATTTACTAACGATAGTTTTGATAAAAATATTGTCGGGCATTCGAATTCCTACGGTTCGACCGCTTCTACAGCCCATGATAAAGGTGATATTTCCGGGCCAGTATCTCGACGTAATATCGGAATAGATTTTATAATCTATGTCAAAATAGTTTAATTGCTCGATTTTCGAAATAAGAAATAAAAAGGGCTTATTATCCCGCATTTTTAATTCTCGGACCCGCTCCTCCAGACAGGGTTTGGCTAGAAATCCGTAGATAGTATCCGTAGGGGCTATCGCAACCTCCCCTTTCGATAAAGTTTCGACTATTACGTCGTAATTCTTGTCATAATTTGCGTCAAAATATAGTATTTTACTCATTTTTTTGTCCGCTAAATATTATCAATAAAACAAACATTCCAAAAAACGCAAAAAAGACTATTCTAGCCCAGTTTTTTATATTGGATATTTTCTTTTCAATCTGAGAACCGCTTTTTATCTCGTTCCATACTCTTTCTATCTCTTCTTTGCGTTTTTGTCCGTCCGAAATCTTCGCCGCGCCGTCTATTTCGTCGATAATTTTAATTAAATTCAATTCCGGATTAACAAAATACCCCAATTTGTTGGCAAGAGCAAGCGCTGTCTCCGGATTATTTTTCAACTGGAATATATAGTCCTGCAGCTCCTTTTTCTCCTTTTGAAGAACGAGTTTATACTGAAATAACGCCTCTTTCTCCTTATCGACTCGATACCCCTCGATAAGCCCGTTTTGACCTAAAATTATCTGATAAAATATCACGCCGCAAAGCGCGACGAAAACCAGAAAAAGAATTTTCTTCATTATTATTTATCTCAAAAACAAAAAAATCGCTTTACATTTTGAATTATAATAGTATATTATTGTAAAAAATAAAAGCAATATTAATATGAAACAATACAATTTAAAATCCGATTTAAAAAAAATACTCTACATAACCTCTTCGATTGCGGGGATTACCGGGATTTTCCTTATATTTTCCTGCGCGTTTCTTTTGCCTGTATATCTTTTATCAAAATATTTTGCCAAAGCTTACGCTATAATAGTAATTTGCGCTATCATATCGGGAATTATCGTTTTTTTTGTATTGAAACTGTTAAAAATCTGGAAGAAATATAATAATCCGCTCCTTTTTTTGAACCATTTTTTATTATACTATTTGATTCCGGTTTTTATTGTTCTCTTTTTCTTGGTTTTTGAAGGGGTCGCGTTTAGATTGTTTTTTTATTTTTTTTCGCCAAACGTTATGGCTCCGACGATAATAGTATTATCGCTTAATATTATAGTTATAATATTATTGATCTTGTCCAGACGTTTTTTTCATAACTGGAAATCTTATCTTAAAGAGAAAGAGATAAAAAATTGATCCGATCTTTTGAGGAACGGAAATAATAATTGCAAAATAATTAAATTAATTTTATATATTTTACGAGGCGCTATGAATATAAAATATGTCAACGTTCTTCGCGATTTAATGTTTTTCAAAAAATATAACTTTAAGAACTCCAAAGCCGTTAGAAGAAATATTTTGAACGGTCAATCCTTCGTTCTGGCGTATTGTCTGATATCCGTCGTATACTGCTATTTTAGATTTCCTATAGAACAATCCGTATATTTTCTGGTATTATTGCCAATTCTTGCAATTTTATGGTTTTTTTTCTTCCCGTATCTCTACATTAATTCAATAAACAGCCAAAACAAGAGAAACCGTAAAAAACCCGACTACAAAGAGGAAGTAGAGCTTAACGTTAGCGATGATTTAATAACCGTTATAAAAGAGGGCGTCCCTAAAGAATTCCCGGTAAATTCAATTAAAAAGGTCGTTTTTCTTAAAAATTACGCTTTGATCTACATAAACGAAACCGACGATCTTATAATCCCATTATACTCTTTAAATCCGGACGTTAAAGACGCGTTAGAAAAATTTATTACGGAAAATTACGGCGATAAAATTGCAAAAAAATAGAGCTTATGAAAATATCCAAAATTTTTAAAAATAAAATTGCTTTTACTATTCTGATAATTCTTTTTTCAATTTTCTTAATAAACTTTATTGTTTATATAATTCCGGATGAAAAAATAGACGGAATAGAGTATTATTCAAACAGCGTAAAATATTACGATAGAAACGGGGTCCTTCTCAGATACGCCCCGTCTGAAACAGGCGAATGGAAATTATTTCTACCTTACGATAAAATTCCAAAAAAATTGATTAGTTCCATAATTCAAGCGGAAGACAAAAGATTTTATTGGCATTTTGGTTTTGATTTAATTTCGATTGCGCGAAGTTTAGCCCAGAATATTAAGGAGAAGAAGATAGTTTCCGGCTCTTCCACGCTGACTATGCAATTAGCGCGAATTTTGTATCCTCATAAAGCGGGAATTCCCGGAAAAATATACGAAATTCTGAGGGCGACGCAGATAGAGATAAAAAAGAGTAAAAAATGGATACTTGAGAAATATATTAACAACGTCCCTTTTGGATATAACTCCGCCGGATTTCCGGCCGCTTCTTACTGTTACTACGATAAGTCTATAAACGAGCTTTCCGAAGAAGAAATTGCCGTTCTCTGTATTATCCCCAGAGCCCCTACTAAATACAACCCTTTCAAAAACAGAGAGGTCGTTTTTAACGCCGTTAAAAGACTACTGCTAAACTCCGACGGCAAGATCGACGAACGCAAGCTATACGCCGCGATTGACGGAGTTAAAGAGCGAACTACGAAATTTGATTCCCCGCATTTCATTAATCTATTGCAAAACGAGTTAAAAACTAAATTCAACAGAGACGTATACAAAAAGACCGTTGAAATAAAAACGACGATCGACAACCGATTGCAAAAATCGGCGGAGAATATTGTCGAATCTCTCGTGGATAAATACAAAAACAACAGATTGACGAACGCGTCTGTAATAGTATTAGATAATAAATCGGGAGAAATTCTCGCCTATATAGGCAGCAAGGATTTCTTTCAGGAAGATATTAGCGGACAAATCGACGGAACAAAAATTAAAAATCAGCCGGGCTCTACTCTTAAACCGTTTTTGTACGCCCTCGCTCTGGAAAACGGATTTACCCCGGCTACTATACTTCCGGACTTCGAACTAAATCTTGGCGGCGAAGAAAACTATAAACCCAAAAACTACAACCTGAGAACCAACGGACCGGTAAGATTTAGAGTAGCTCTCGCCTCGTCGTTAAACATCCCGGCCGTTTATCTGCTTAACAGGTTGGGGGTAAAAAATTTTATCAACCATCTTTTATCGTTAAATTTTTTGTCTATTATAGAAAATAAAGAGGATTATCCCGGAATCGGACTCGCTCTAGGAAATAGCGAAGTAAAATTAACCGAATTAGCCGACGCCTATTCGGTATTTGGCAGAGACGGAGTATTCAAAAAATCTACGGGATTTAAAGAGATAAAAACGATCGATTCCGGCTTTACTAAATTTGATCCTGAAAGTCATATTCAGAAAAAGTTCGTTAAAGAATATAGACCTAAAACTATTTATGATAGTAAAACTGTTTTTATTATTTTCGATATTTTATCCGACAACAAATCAAGATCGCTGGGTTTTGGAGCCAGCCAGTTTTTCATAGACAAAAAAGTAGCCGTTAAAACCGGAACTTCAAGCCAGTTTGGAAATATTTGGGCGATTTGCCTATCTAAAGAATTTACAGTCGCCGTATGGGGAGGCAATTTTAACGGAAATACGGTAAGAGGGGTCCCCGGAGCTTCGCTACCTCTGGAGATTGCGTCAAAAATAATAGATATTCTTCCTATCCAAAAAAACGAAATATCGCCCCCTCCGGAACTTACCGCAATCCGTATCTGCTCGTTATCCGGTATGAGACCCAACGGTCTCTGCGCCTCCTTGACTACCGAATATTTTGATAAAACCATATCGGGAAATATACCGATATGTACGTATCACAAGGTTGGTAAGAATAACGACGCATATGTGTCATTTCCGGTAGAATTTGTTCATTGGGCAAAATCCAGAGGGCTTCTTAGCGCATATCAAGAGAACGAAATGGAAAACTCCGCTCCTAAAATACTATTTCCAACCGACGGCTCGGTATTCTTCTACGATCCGGGAGAGAGCGCGTCAAAGCAGGGATTAACTATAACGGTCTCATGCAAAAATGGGGGCAAACCGCTATACTATTCGTTAAATAACGAAGGTTTGATAAAGCTCGATTACCCGTATAAAAAATTTATTCAATTATCAAAAAATGAATACAGACTGCGAATATACGATAACGATAAAAACTTGGCTGAAACGGTCAATTTCAGCGTAAAGTAAAATCCCTCTCCCGTTTTATTGCTCAAGTTTCATACGAAGGCGAACCATCTCTCTAATATCGTTTTCATCGCAGACGCGTCCGGTTAGCGCAGAGTTATTTCCTCTGGACGGGAGTATTCTTCTCTTTTTGCTATATGAATGTCGCCGAATATTTTGTGTTGTTTGACCGCGATAGCGCCCTTTTTGACAAGTTCGAGAATCGCAAGAAACAAGCAGACTATCTCAAGTTTAGACATTTTTTCATTTATCAATTCAAAGTAATCAAAACTCTCTTTATCTTTAAGTTTATTAGTTATTTTAGTTATTTTATCTTCAACGGTAAATTCTAATAGAGTTACCTTAATGCTCGAATCCTCTTCCGTATTGGTATTTAGCGCTTTGGCAAAAGCCGTAATCAGATCTATAACGGTAAGCGAGCGCCAATTAGACTCGTTGTCTTCTTCTACGTCGAATAGCATCGGTTCGTCGTTTTTACGAACGGATAAAACCGACTCGTCGTCCATCGAATCGAGAAGCCCCGCGGCAATTTTATATTTTTGATATTCAAGAAGTTTTGCAATAAGTTGCCCCCTCGGATCCTCTTCGTCTTCGTCGTAATCTATTTCAATCGGCAACATAGACCTTGATTTTATTAATATAAGGGTGGCGGCCATATCTATAAACTCGGACATATTGTCAAGATCGTATTCGATCAACAACTCCATATAGTCGAGATACTGTTTTGTTATTTCTGAAATATTTATATCGTATATATTAATTTCAGAGGTTTTTACCAGATCAAGAAGAAGATCCAGCGGTCCTTCAAACTCTTTGATTTTTACCTGATAATTACTCTTGGTTTTCTGAAAAAGATTTGTTTGCGAATCCATGTATAGGCTCTCCAACAATATTAACCTGTTGATTACTATTTTCGGATACGACGCGCAATAACTTATTTTTTAACTCGCTATATTTTTCAACATTTTTAATTAATTCAAGCAAAGGAAGCGCAACAAAATTTCTATTCAGATAACTTACGTGCGGTACGGTTAGTTTTGGAGTTTTTATATTTACGTTTTCAATAAGTATTATATCTATATCTATAGTTCTGGGACCTTTAGGGCGCAAAGGATTCTTCTGTCTTCCGATATTATCCTCGATTTTTTTAACAATATTCAATATGGCAAAAGGATCGTCTAAGTCGACCGCATACCAACAACAAATATTTAGAAAATCGCTTTGCGCCAAATCGTCTACGGGCGACGAACTATACAGAGAACTCGAGCTTATAAATTTAAAGTTTTTATTTAGCTCGCTTAGAGCCGCCGCTAAATACTTCTCTCTCGGTTCTATATTCGATCCGAGAGAGAAAAATACGTCCTTCATAATTTATATCAGATCTTTTTGAGAATTGCTTTTTGTATCTTCTTCTTTCGGGGCAAGAGCTATTCTTATCTTCTCCTCGATTTCTTTTGCAATTTTAGGATTCTCAGCTAAATATTGCTTTGCGTTGTCTCTGCCCTGTCCGATTTTAGCGTCGCCGTATGAGTACCACGATCCGGATTTCTGAATAAGATTATACTTAACGGCCGCGTCGAGTAAAGAGCCCTCTTTAGAGAGACCTATTCCGTAAGAAATCTCCAATTCCACCTCTCTAAAAGGAGGCGCAAGTTTATTTTTAACAACCTTTACTCTGACTTTGTTGCCAACGGGTTCGGTTCCGTTTGTAATAGTCTCGATCCTTCTGATATCCAGTCGCATAGAAGCGTAAAATTTTAAAGCGTTGCCCCCGGTAGTAGTTTCGGGATTTCCGAACATTATGCCGATTTTCATTCTTAATTGATTTATAAAAACTATGCAGCAATTTGACTTTGACACTACCGCGGTCAACTTCCTAAGCGCTTGACTCATCAACCGCGCCTGAAGTCCCATATGGCTGTCGCCCATATCCCCTTCTATCTCGGCTCGCGGCGTTAGAGCCGCCACAGAGTCGACTACGATTATATCCACCGCGCCGCTTCGCACCAGATGCTCCACAATTTCTAGCGCCTGTTCGCCGGTATCGGGCTGAGAGATATAAAGCTCGCCGATATTTACCCCCAAGGCTTTAGCGTAATTTGGATCCAACGCGTGTTCCGCATCTATAAACGCGGCTATCCCCCCGTTTTTTTGCGACTCGGCTATAGCGTGAAGCGCTAAAGTGGTTTTTCCCGACGACTCGGGGCCGTAAATCTCAACAATCCTCCCTTTCGGATATCCGCCGACCCCCATCGCCGCGTCAAGCAACAGAGAGCCGCTTGGAATAACCTCGACGTTTATTATCTTTCGAGACCCCAACTTCATTATCGATCCTTTGCCAAAGGATTTTTCAATGTTAAGAATCGAAGACTCCAACGCCTTGTACTTTTCGCTCACATCTTTTGGATTAATATTCACCTCTGCCCCTCCCGAAGAATTTGAATCAGTTTTAGTCATTTTAAACCTCCTTTTTTTTATATAATATATAACAACTAAAAAGAGGTTTTGCTTTACAAAAAATATAATAAATATCAAAAAAAGTAAAGAAATATATCTTTTTATAACGCGCAAAACATTTTTGATATTAAAGCGCTAAAAATAAACACGGAAAAGCGCCTCGTCGGTTTTTTGGGCGGGGAAAATAACGCATATGCGTTGTCGTATTTTATCTTGCGATTTAACGCATATGGCGCGTTTTATTCTTAGCGGCGCAAGCCCCGATAAGGTCCCGGTATGAAGTGTGTTTTAGCATTTTAATATATTCAAAACGGGAATTCCCGTTTTGAATATATTAAAATGCTGCGCTTGGCAGAGACGCGCGCCCTGCCGGTTTTTTGGAAATTGACACATATGGAGCTATACTCGCCGCGGTCGCTTCCTGATGAAAATTTGACACATATGAGACGGGTAGGCGCGCGACAATTGTCGTAGAAAAATTGGCGCATATGATGTTAAGAATAAAATTGACACATATGGGACAAATTAAAAAATCGACGCATATGCAACAATTATTTGTATTCCCCAAAAAACCGACGGGCGTTACAAAACAGACGCGAACTCTACTAACTATCGGCGTTGCTAAGAATAGAGTCTAGAATTTTCTTTTCCATCCTAACTTTTATGTTTTTCTCCCTCGTCGGGAAAACAAGCCCTTTGACGTTAGCATTAGGTTTATGAAGATATTTTATTTGAGTAAAATAGACGTCGCCGTCTAGAGCGTTTTTAGCTTTGCTATAAAAAACAGCTAAATGAGCCGCCTCGATTTTTGTCCTTTCGCTAAGCTCTTTGCCTTTCTCCGTTTTAACTACTACGTGGCTTCCGGCGTAGTCTCTACTGTGAAACCAATAATCGTTCCCTTTTGCTACGAGCTTCAGTAGATTATCCGCGTCTTTAGCGCTTTTTGACACATATGCTTTGCAATTATTTGCAAGATTAAAAATCCGCGCGAAGGAGCGTATGTTTATTGAAGATTTATCGTCGTTTCCCGCCTTCGTCAAGTTCAGACTTTTTTTTATTTCGCGCAGTCTCTCCGGATCGGGACGTTGCTCTATCTCCGATAACAAAGCGTCGAATTTTTCAAGTTTGGATTTCAACGATCTGTTTTGTTCGTCTCTAAAAATCTTACCGTCTTTTAATTTTCTGTATTTTGTAAAATATTTTTGAATATTTTCTACCGCAGTGAGATTTTTATCCAGAGCGACTTTGATATTGGAGTTAGTATTATAATCGAATATTTCGGCATTATCGGAGAAATCTTTTATATTACAAATATTCGCTTTTAGAGACTCGCCGATATAGAGGTATTTATCTGCGTTTTCATATTCCCCCGACTCGTTTTTAGAGATAAGTTCATTTATACGCTTGATCTCGTTAGTTATAATATTCAATAAATTTTTTCGGAGGTTTAACGCTTCCGCCTCTTCTATAACTCTATTGTAATAACTAAATATTGAATTATTTATATCTGTTTTAAATTCGTCTCTTACGTAAAAATCGGTTCGATTTGATTTATAAAGCGATATATCGAGTTTTTCGCCAATCCACTCTCCTCTTTTCGGATATCTTTTTAACGACTCGATTATAACAAAGTTTTCGTCAAGGAGAAGAATATTGCCGCCCGTCCCCCACATTCTCGCGGCTATATAATATCTTTTAGAGTCGTATATAAGTTCTATCGCTACTATCCTGGAAAGATTCAATTGATATATATTCTCTATTTTAGAACGCAAAAATTTTGAGTTCAGATATTGAGAAAATTTGAGAGAACGGCTTTCGGGGCTTTGTCCCTCCAACAAACAGATATAATTATAGCCGTTAGCTACGTTGATTATCAGATTAAGAGTCTCCCCGTCGGGAATTTGGTAATTGATAAAAAGAGAATCGCTATCTTTCTGACCAAACTTTTTGACTATTCCCGGCTTAGGAAAAGTCGCGACGACCTCTTCGATTTCAATACAGTTAAGAGACATTACCTGTATCCGTCTTCTAAAGATATTTTAAATCCCGGAACTCTCGGATAAACCGAAGAGTCAAGCGGCGTCTCTCCTTCAATCAAGAATTTTTGATATGCAAAGCCCGCTATCATAGCGCCGTTATCGGTCGAGTACTTTAAATCCGGGAAATAAACTTCGCGTTTGGGCATTGTCGAAAATTTACTCCGCAAATATTTGTTTGCCGAAACGCCGCCGGCAACCGCCACCCTGTTTATCCCAAACGCGCTCGAAACAAGCTCCGTTTTTTTATATAGAATGTCGACCGCTCTCTTTTGAAAACTTGCCGCTATGTCGTTTACCGTCCACGTATCAACCTTTTTGTACTTTTGCAAATGATTAATAACGGCGGTTTTTAGTCCCGAATAGCTAAAGTCAAACTTACGATCGGACTTATATAAATTCGATATCGGAAAGTCAAACGCTTTTTCGTTACCGCTTAACGCCGCTTTCTCTACCGCCGGTCCTCCCGGATACCCCATATTGTAATACTTCGCAACTTTATCAAACGCCTCCCCTACGGCGTCGTCTATCGTAGTGCCTACGACTTCGTATTCCGTATAATTTTTAGCGATAACAAGCA
>Ga0116183_1000587_pt1 | contig 42531 bp, 39 predicted proteins | sample AD_UKC078_MetaG_FD_89753 | JGI IMG/M metagenome (GOLD analysis project Ga0116183, IMG submission 89753) | Active sludge microbial communities of municipal wastewater-treating anaerobic digesters from USA - AD_UKC078_MetaG | ecosystem: Engineered > Bioreactor > Anaerobic > Digestate | place: USA...
AGTAAAATCAGATTTAAAGAAAATTCGGCGAAACGCTCTATTACAGGGGGAACACATTTCCCCCTAACCCCCTTTGTTCTTTAAATCTTTTTTCTATTTTCATTTTACAATATTCATTAAAAAGAAAAAACTACCATGTTGGTAGTTTTCCCGTTAAGCAAAAGTAATGTCCTTCACGGTTTGATGATCAAGTTTTTTAATAACAGCAACCAGCAAGCGAATGGCATTTTCGTAATCATCATAATGTAAAATTGAAGTGTGGGAGTGAATATAGCGAGTAGGGATACAAAGGGACATCGATGGAACTCCAGAATGGACCAAATGAGCGGTACCTGCATCTGTTCCACCCCGTTTTAGGTAATCAAGTTGATAAGGAATATTTTCCTCTTTTGCCACTTGAATCACAAAATTGCGGAGATCAACATGACCAATTAAAGCACTGTCATAAACTAAGATAGCAGGGCCTTTCCCCATCTTAACGGACATATCCGTTCCCGGTGTGTCTTTCGCAATCCCAACATCCAAAGCAAAACAGAGGTCAGGGTTAATCATTTGTGCTGCTGTTTTGGCGCCACGAAGCCCAACTTCTTCTTGAACTGACCCAACACCATAAACAATGTTGGGATGATTTTCTTTTTTTAATCGGCGAAGCGTTTCCACAACAACCGCACAACCAATGCGATTATCCCACGCTTTCCCTAAAAGGTATTGTGGATTTGCTAATTCGCGAAAAGCAATATTGGGAGCAATCATATCCCCAATCTCAATTCCCAGTTTTTCAACTTCTTCTTTGTTGTCTACCCCAATATCTAAAAACATCTCATCAATATTAGCTGGTTTTTTAAAATCATCGGAAGTTAGCAAATGAGGCGGTTTGGAACCCATAACCGCAAAAATGCGTTTTCCCTTCCCGGTCGTAATCACATACTGCTGGGCAAGCATAACTTGGCTCCACCATCCGCCAATGGTTTGAAAACGAATGAAGCCTTCATCAGTAATTTTGGTGACAATCATGCCAATTTCATCCATATGCCCCGAAATCATGATTTTGGGGCCATTGGCATCGCCAACTTTCTTAGCAACAATGGAGCCTAGTCCATCAAAACTCACATCATTTTGATTAACGAATGTTAATAATTCTTTTTCCAAAAATTGGGAAACGGCCTTTTCATGACCGGAAACACCATCAATTTCGGTTAATTTTTTCAAAAAAAGGCGTTCTTGATTCATTATTTCTCCTTGTTATGATAGTATGGCCTCATCTTTTTTTTCTTCTTCCGGAGTGATAATCTTAGATTTTTTTGGCTTAGGATCTTCAATTATTTGTTCCGGTTGTTTTTCATCTTGAACAACAACTTTTTTTGATTCTTCTCTAGCTCGTAATTCATAACGATAATTGCGATAATGTTTATATCCGCTGAAACCAATAAAGAGAGCACTTAAGATCGCCAATACTAAAATAATATAAGCCAAAGTATCCGATGAAAAGCCGCCTCGAGCAACAATGAAACACCCGACCGTAAACAAACCGAGGTGGGAGAAAAATTTGACATAATCGTTTGGTTCTTTACGAAGGGAAGTGGCAAAGAAGTGCACAAAACCCCTTAACATCAAAACCCCACCAATCATATAGCCAAACCAATCATTGAGGTTGGAATTTTCTTTTCCACCTTCAATAACGAGAAAGATTCCTGCTCCGACATTTATTACAATCTCACAAGCATACATAATTTTCAAAACTTTATCTGGAGTTGTTTTGATAAGAGGAATAAGCCGAAGCAAACCAAACACCAATAAAATTAAGCCGACAAATACATTAAGAATTGAAGAATCCAAAACGACATAAATGCCAACGCCAATTAAAATGGCGGCGCCAATCCATTCAAATACGAATAAATACTTTTTAAAGAATTCTTTCATAGAACCTCCTACATCCTTTCTTTAGTATTAACACCGATAAGATTTAAACCGTCTTTTAAGACGATTTGAACAGCTTTTAAAACCGTTAATTTTTCTCTTACTTCATCCCAATTATCGGTGATGATTCTTTCATCATTATAATAGGTATGTAAAGCTTGAGCTAAATCCAACAAATATTGTGCTAATTTATGCGGTAAGCGTTTGGTGGCAGCCTCTTCAATAATAAGCGGATATTGGACAAGCTGTAAAACCAATTGTTCGATTGACTCTAAATGAAGATGAGAAAAAGAATTAACCGCTTGAAAAAGAAAGCCTTTTTCTTCCACAACGCGAAAGACGCTGGCAATGCGGGCATAGGCATATTGAACATAATAAACCGGATTGTCATTACTATTTTGGACCGCTAAATCCAAATCTAGATCCATGTGGGTGTTTAAAGCTTTGGAAACATACATAAACCTAAGAGCATCAGTCCCAACTTCATCCATTAAATCCCGCAAGGTAATGGCTTTCCCACTGCGCTTGCTCATTTTTATTTCCTCACCGTTTTGTAAAACCCGAACCATTTGTAAAATCTTGATATCAACTTGATCCGGATTTCCCCCCACAAAAGCAATTGCAGCTTTTAAACGATTAATATAACCATGGTGATCAGCTCCCAAAACATCAATTAAATGCGTAAATCCACGCTTTAATTTATTGGCATGATAAGCAATATCTGGGAGTAAATAGGTATATGTTTGATCACTCTTAACTAAAACGCGGTCTTTTTCATCTTCATACTGTGTAGTTTTCAGCCAAATGGCACCATCAAGTTCATAGGTGTGCCCTTGACTAATCAAATAGTTTTTAACTTTTTCCACTTCTCCATTGTCATAAAGGGCTTGTTCACTGAACCAAGTATCAAAGGTAACATTAAAATCGGCCAAATCTTTTTTTAAACCAGCTAATAAATAATCAACACCAAATTGGCGAAAAGTTTTTTCCCAAGGGTGGTGCAAATAATAATCACCATATAAAGACTGCAATTGTTTAGCTAATTCAATAATTTCTTTCCCGTGATAAGAGTCTTCATTAAGTTGACAAGGTAAGCCAAACAACTCTCGATAACGTTCATTAATGGAAAAAATCAAATTGTTGATTTGATTGCCCGCATCATTAACATAGTGTTCCGTGCTGACCGAATACCCCGCTTTTCTAAGAATGCGAGCTAATGAATCACCATAAGAAGCTCCGCGACCATGACCGATATGAAGTGAGCCAGTTGGGTTAGCACTAACAAACTCTAAATTGATTTTTTCACCTCGACCTAATTGTAAATCACCAAAATGTTCATTTTCCGTAATAATGGAAAAAATCACCGAAGCAAGATATAAACGATCAATAAAGAAGTTAATAAAGCCACTACCAGCGACTTCAACTTTAGAAATATGCAATCTAGGGTAATCAATTTTCTCAACAATATCCTTAGCAATTATTAAAGGGCTACGGCGGAGCGATTTCGCCAAACGCATGGCAATATTAGTAGCATAATCACCAAAACTAGGATCCTTCGGTTTTTCAAAAAATATTTCTTCATCTATTTCTAAATTGTACGCTGAAATAATCTTTGTAATTGCTAGTTTAATATTATTTAAAATCGTATTTATCATTAATTACCACTCATTTCCTCAAATTAACAATATTTTTGCTTTTTAAAATCAAGCCAATCAATTACAAACAATTGGATAATAACTGCTTCCCCATTGTTATAATTTGATGTAAAAACACTATTTGTTCCCCAAATCAAGTCCGCAAAATGAGGATAATCAATAAAGGGATTCCGGTTTTTCTGATAACCAAAAATGACTTCATTGCGATTTCGTTCAAAATCGTCAACGGGATCCAAATTATTCCAAACAAGCAAAGTTGATAATTTACCCATAAAAGGAACACTACCATTGCCGGTAAAGTCGTTAAGTTCCAAGTCAGCAACACCATCACTGCCATCATAACGAACGGCCATGTAAAATAAAATCCGGGCCACATCGCCTTTAACTTGATCGCGAGGTTCGAAAGAATCGTTATCGTAATAGCAAAACGAAGAGCCCGCACCATAAGTTTCGTCTATTTTTTTGCCACCATTATCAAAATCAAGATTACCACGAATGCTGTTAACCGTCATATCCGTTGGTCGAAGATGATGCAAATCCGTTCCCGCAGGCGGGTTATCGCCAAAACCACCATGAGATTTTGCCCAAACATGTTCCCGATTCCAACCATCGTTTCCCGAATTATAAGTCGTTTTGGCTTGTGAACGACCAGTGTAAAACAAAATGATATTATTCGGGTTATTGGGGTCTTCGTCAGTTTTTTGCAAAGCGGTTTTAGCAAAACTATAACTATATTCTTGATGATCATCAATTAAATCATGTAAAAAGTTTTTTAAGGCCGTTTTGGTTAAACCCTCGGCTCCACGATAATAAGGATCTAATTCGAAAGTCATCTTCTTAACAATTAGAGAAAATGAAACCTGCTTTTGATAGTTTTTATATGTTAAGTGGGCGGTAAGCGTCGCTGTTTGATCGTCACGATTACGAAAAACCGTCCCCTTATTATCAACAACTTGCGGATGACTTGATTCCCAAACGATTGCGACCTGGGAAATTTCCGTTGGTAAAAGCAAGTTGTTTTCAACATTGAACAAATCAACACCACTTAATAAATTGGTGGCAACAAGATTAACCAGCGTTTCTGGGTTTTCCTCGTCCCCATTATTAACTTTTGGTTTGACCATGACGGCAAAATATTTATTAACAGTTGTATCATGATATGTCATCCGTGCCGTTAAAGTAAATATTTTTTCGGTTTTAACAATCCCAATGGTCCCATCATGGGCCATAATTTCAGGATTATCACTAGTCCAAGTAATAAGAACTTCATCGACATAAGTAGGTAAAGATAAATCATCGCTAACATTTTTTAAATCTTGTCCAGCAAAAAGTCCCCGAGCGACTGTTTCTATTTTAGCAACCGCTTCCTCATCTACTTTAGTTTTTTTGCAGCCGACAAGAAAGAAGGAAAGCAACAGAAAAAGAAAAATGATAAAAGGAAAGTGGTTTTTTTTATTCATGATCTTCTCGCTATCTTTGATATAATAATTATAGCATAATCCATAACTTAAGTAAATATTGAATATTTTGTTTTGACTTGTGTTATAATACTACAAGAAACAGACCATGACTAAGGAGAAAAACATGAACACCAAAGATATTCGCGAAAAAATTGAACTTCTTCTTGATGAAGATTCAGGAAAGACTTTAAAGGATGAAAATGCCATCACTCATTTAGGCATCGATGCCGACAAAAATATTGTTGTCTTAATTTTAACCATCACCAAAGTAGGGGGCGAAACGGAAAAAAAATTACGCCGGGAAATTGCTGTTATTGTTAAGCGGGACCTAGGATTTGCTGGCGTCAAGATTCAATTTGAAGAACGACGCAAAGTTGAAGGAATCACCAACCGCCAAGTAAAATTTATCATTATTGCTTCTGGAAAAGGTGGGGTCGGAAAATCAACCGTCGCCGCCAATTTGGCCTATGCCCTAACAAGGCAAAACAAAAAGGTGGCTTTGATTGATGCTGATATTTATGGTTCCAGCATTCCTAAAATTTTAGAAATGCCGCATGATTATCCTTCCGCCAATGAAAATAACAAAATCATACCCTTTAATCGGTTTGGCATCGAATTAATGTCAACTGAATTTTTTGCAGAAATCGGCAAACCGGTTATTTGGCGAGGGGCAATGTTAAACTCCATGATTAATAACTTCTTCTATGAAGTCAATTGGAGTAAAGATATTGAATACATGATTATTGATGCACCACCGGGAACGGGTGATATTGCTTTGGATTTGCGCACTATTGTCCCGAGCGCCGAAGTAATCATTGTTACGACGCCGCACCTAGCCGCCAGCCATGTCGCCATCAAAGCCGGTGTTGCTTCCAAAATGCTTAAACATGAGCTAATTGGTGTAATTGAAAATATGTCCTATTATTGGAACCCTCATTCCAAAACCAAAGATTTTATTTTTGGTAAAGGTGGCGGGCAAGAAGTTGCCGAAAAGCTGGAAACGGAATTGATTGCGCAAATTCCTATCAATCAACCACTTCATCATTTATCTTTGTACGAAAGTGATGAAGAAATCGGTCGGATTTATGATGATTTAGCCACTCTATTAATTATTAGATAATTTAAAAAAGCTTAACGATGTCGAATCAATCGTTAAGCATTTTTTTTATTTGTCGCTACAGTGACAATGACCATCTTCGTCTGCTTCGCAATCATCATCTTCACAATCACAATCTTCACATCCACGACGATTATATCCTTGTTCTTCTTCAAATTGTTGAAGGACTCTTTCAATCATCGCCCACTCTTCTTCGGTTTCTACAGCTGTTAATTCGCCTTCACCATTTTCGTCATCAACATAAGAGGCGGCCATAATTTCAATTTCTTCTTCATCGGAACCAACTGGATAAAATAAGACATAATTCTTCTTAAATTCTTCCGACTCAAAAGTGAATAATATTTCGCATAAAATTTCATTGCCATTTTCGTCAATAAAGGTTAAGCGGTTGTTGTTTTCATTTTCCATTTTTTCATTCTCCTTTCTACTTTTTTTTCATATCTAAATAAGTTTGCAAAATAAAGGTCGCTGCAATTTTATCAACCTTGGTTTTCCGTTTTTGTCGACTTAAATCAGCCAACAACATCGTTTGATTAGCCAATTTCGAAGTTAATCGTTCATCAATTAAAACAACTTCCAATTGCAATTTATCTTCGAGCATCTTCTTAAACTCATAGACATAATCACCCAAAGTTCCCACATCGCCACTCATATGTTTGGGTAAGCCCAAAACAATTTTCTGTATCCCTTTTTCGCGGATGATTTTTTCCGTTTCATTAAGTGCAAAAGCTAAATCGCGTTCTGCAAAATGAATCGTCCCCACCGGTGTGGCAATGATTTCCAAGGGATCACTAACTGCCATCCCCAAGGTTTTAGTTCCTAAATCAAGCCCCAACAATTTCATAATTTACTGACTACTTCCTGCTTGATTAACACCAAAGCGTCATCAACTTTTGATAAATCCTTCCCTCCGGCTTGCGCAAAATCGCTTTTGCCACCACCATTACCATTGGTAAAGGTCGCTGCCATTTTCACAAGATTTCCCGCATGCAAAGCGGCGATTTTACTCTTACAAATAAAGACAAGGCGTTCATTAATCAAATTAGCAAAGAAAATCAGGGATTCACCAAGTTTATCAGCTAAGCGATCAACGGCATCCTTAGCATGATCAATTTCCAAAAAGGCTGTTTTCGTAATTAAAATACGATAAGATTGAATATTAATTACTTGATTAAGGAAGGAGTCCAAATCAATTACGAAAGCATCTTTTTTAAATTTCACATAGCGTTTTTCTAATTCTTTTAACTGTTCTCTAAGAAGCATAGATTCTTCCCGAAGTTTGACGATATAACGATAACTAACAACAAACGGAGTCCTTGGAATGGCAGAAACTTCGAAATTGATTTTTTCTTCAGCAGCTTTGACATTTAAATCATGAATTTTTAACCGCAAATCATCAATTTCGTTCACAATATTGACAACAGTTTTTTGTAATTCATATTCGGCATTAGTCCCCGAAGTAGCTTCAATTCGGTAAATTCCCGAGCCCTTACTTTCAACGGATAAAATAACAAATTGTTTAATGTCTTTAGTGTTACGAACATGGCAGCCACCGCATAATTCTTTAGAGAAATCCATGTTGACGACACGAACAATATCACCATATTTTTCACCGAATACAGCTTGGACATTCATTTCTTTGGCTTCACTAAGGGGCATTTCCTTAATAACGACCGAATGAGCTGCTTGGATTTGTTGATTAACTAAATCTTCAATAGCGATAATTTGTGAAGCGGTAAGCAAAGCATAGTGGTTAAAGTCAAAGTGAAAGTTATCGCTACCAACTCTGGACCCTTGTTGATAAACATGTTCCCCGACAACCCGACGCAAAGCTTCATTCATTAAATGGGTGGATGAATGATTGCGAATAACATTGGTTCTAAATTTCTCATCAACGATTAAAGTGACGGAATCACCAAGATGAACGACGGCATCTTGGAAATCTACTAAATGGGCATTTTGACCGTTCGGTAACTTGGTGGTATTGAAAACTCGAAAATCATTGTTATCGATGATGACAGTCCCAATATCCCCAACTTGACCACCGGCTTCTCCATAAAAAGGAGTCTCGGAAAAGACAGCCAGGACTTCTCCAGAAGCAAAATCAACTTGTTTTTGATTTTTAAAGAGACCAATAACCGTCGCTTGTGTTTCCAAGGTATCATAGCCGACGAATAAACTATCTTGATGAAAATTCATCATGGCTTCATTTTGCAAATTCATCGATTGATCTTCATGGCGTGAAGCTCGTGAAAGGCGTTTTTGTTTTTCTAACTCCTCTTTGAATCCTTCTAAATCAACTGAAAAACCGTATTCATTAGCCACTTCAAGTGTTAATTCCAAGGGAAACCCAAAAGTATCATACAATAGAAAACTGACTTCTTTTGGAATTATTCTCTCACTGGCATGGTTAATATATTCAACCAACCTTTTTTCTCCAGATTCCAAAGTTACTAGGAATTTTTCTTCTTCTTGTTTGATTAAACGAGCAATACCTTCAACTTTTTCTTGAAGATAGGGATAATAGTCCAGCATGGTATCAGCAACGACTTGCACAAGGCGATACAAAAAAGCAGATTGCATACCTAATTTTTTGCCATAACGAACCGCACGACGAAGAATGCGTCTTAAAACATAACCTCTTCCTTCGTTCGATAGAACGGCACCATCGGCAATGGCAAAAACCACACAACGAACATGGTCAGCAATGACCTTAAATGCCATTTGATTTTGATATTTCGTCCCAACAATCATTTCCGTTGCTTTAATAATCGGCATAAACAAATCGGTATCATAATTGGTGTCCACTTCCTGAATAACGCAAGCCATTCGTTCCAAGCCCATCCCAGTATCAATGTTCTTGCTTGGAAGTTCCGGATAATCATGACGATCTAAACCGGGAATAGAGTTATATTGACTGAAGACAATATTCCATATTTCAATATAACGATCATTTTCAATGTCGTTTTTCAACATTGAAATTCCCAAACCGTGAGGATCATATTTTTCGCCACGGTCATAAAAGATTTCCGTGTCCGGTCCACATGGCCCTTCACCGATTTCCCAAAAATTACCTTCTAAAGGAATAATATGATCACGGGGGACTCCTAAACTTTCCCATTTTTTTACCGATTCCGTATCTTCAGGGTAAACCGTGAAATATAGTTTACTTAAATCAAAGCCATACCACTGGGGAGAAGTGAGGATTTCAATGGCCCAAGTGAGAGCTTCTTCACGAAAATAATCACCAATGGAAAAATTACCCAACATTTCAAAGAAAGTATGGTGACGAGCGGTCTTTCCGACATTTTCAATATCATTAGTGCGGATAGATTTTTGGGCATTGGCCATCCGTTTATTTTTAGGAACTTCCCGACCATCAAAATATTTTTTTAGGGGTGCAACCCCAGCATTAATCCACAATAAAGTCGGATCGTTAATAGGGACTAAGGGAGCACTCTCAATGATTTCATGATTTTTACTTTTAAAAAAATCTAACCATATTTGTCTTATTTCATAACTTTTTAATTTTTTCATATTTACTATTCTTTCTTTTCGACATCAATTAAAACAGGCATGATAATGGGATTTTTCTTGGTAAGCTCATAAATATCTTTATTAATCGCTTCCCGTAATAAGCCTTTCAATTCATTCCAATCAATTTGACGGCGATTTAAATATTTGTTGATTAATGTTTCCGATAACTCAGAAAGCGAACTAATGACATCATTGGCTGTTTCACCAACAAAGAAGCCTTTTAACACCACTTTGGGACCAGCAATGATTTGTTTTGTGCGGGCATCAATCGTCGTAACCACTAAAATAATCCCTTCACTGCCGAGCAATTCACGATCTTTGAGGACAATTTCATTAATATCGCCAACAATCGAACCATCAATAAGAACATCTCCAACCGAGATTTGCGTTTTTTTGTTACCATAAACACCATCTTGGAAGCTTACCATTTCACCATTGTCTAACACTAATATCTTATCTTCCGGATATCCCGCTTCCATCGCAACATGTTTTTGCATAAACTGATGGCGATATTCCCCACACACCGGAATAATGTATTTCGGTTGCAATAATTCATACATCATTTTTAAATCTTCATTATCTGCGTGCGAGCTTGGTAATTGATCTTTAGCAATAACTGTTATTTGAGAATTTAAACGATGTAAAACGCTCAAAGTTTTTTGGGCTAATAATTCCGTTCCCGTAGTTGGTTGGGAAACAATCACAATATGATCTTGCTCATTCAAGTGAACTAAACGATCATTTCCAAAAGCCATCCGTTGTAAAGTGTAATAAGGTTCATGGCGAACACCGGTGATAATGATGGCTAAATCATCTTCATTATTTTGATTTTCTTCGGTGATGTATTTTAAATTAATGCTGTTTTGGGGAGGAATTTTTAAATAATCATAATTAATCGCCACATTGATAGTTTTCTGAGCTTTTTTACCAATAATAGCAATTCGACGATTTTGTGCTACACAAACATTAATGACTTTTTGAATTCGCTGCAACTCGTTAGAAAACATGGAAAAAATGACGCGTTTAGAATTTTGTAAGATATCGGTCAGTGCATGAATTAAAACATAATCATTAGTAACGCGATTAATATTGGATGTTCCCAAACTTTCGGTGAGTAAAGCTAAAACACCATTCTTACCAATTTCGCTAATTTTTCCAAAATTTGTTCGATAATTACGATCGATACTGCTTGCTAAAGAAAAATCAGGAGCATAAACCACTGCCCCATCGTTGGTATGAACGGCAATTCCCATACTGCCGGGAATACTGTGATTTAATGAAAAAAAGGTTACTGAAGTATTACCAAAATAAAATCTTTTTTCATCTTCAGCGATAATTAAACGATAAGCATCGCTTGTTAAACCAGCTTCTTTTAGTTCTTCTTCCACAAGCGCCAAGGTGAATTTACTTCCATAAATAGGAACATTGATTTGCCTTAACAGTTCGGAAACCGCTCCAATATGGTCATTATGACCATGGGACAAAAAAATACCAACGATTTTCTTTTCATTGTCTTTCAAATAACTAATATCGGGCAAAACGGCATCAACACCGAATAAATCAACACTAGGATATTTTAAACCGGCATCAAGGACATATATTTTGTCACTAGCTTCCACAAGATACATGTTTTTCCCGTTTTCCCCAAGTCCCCCTAAGGCACAAAATTTGACATTACTCATAAAATCACCTTTTAGCTATTATAGCATTTTTTTCCCCTTTTCACAACAAAAATATAAGTGAAAAAGGATGGGATAAAAAACCATCCTTTTAGATTTCAACAGTTCTTGTTGCAATAATATTAACACCAAGATTTAAGACATTTTCAATGATGACATCATGGATTTTGATGGGGGCTTTCACAACTACTTGATTGATTGCTTCCATTACAGCAAAAATTTGTTCCTTAGGGATGGGTTTATCCGTACAAACGGGCAAGCGATCAAGTATTTTACTTTCAATCACTACGGTTGATGTAATCATCCGCATTGGTTTAGTAATCTCATTTCGGGCATATGTCTCGCCCCGCTTACAATAATTACCCGTTACCATCATCTTATCGTTAATCTTTAAACGACACCCGCGGGGACAGACAATACAAATTAATTCACGCATCAGCCACCTCAATCTCTAAAACACCTTCCTCAAGTAAACTAGTAGCTAATTCAATGCTTTCCATTTCGGCAGGAAGCATAAAGGCTTTTTTGATTTTTTTAAGCAATTTCCCATTGACAATGATGTTCAAATAACTATCATAAAGAGGTCGACTAACCCGAAAATTAAAATTAATTCGTTCCAGATTGTTTAAATTGACGGTATTAGGAAGAACATAAAGCAAATCTTTCCCGGCTTGGGTCTTTAAGAGTTTATAATCTTGTTTTAAGGAATCATTTAAATAACGTGCCACGGCTAATCCGGTTTTTTCCGCTTCAAGACTGACAAAATCGACTAAATCATGAACATGAAGTGCATTCCCACAAGCAAAAAGCCCGGGGATACTGGTCATAAATGATTCATCAACCAGCGGTCCTTTAGTTTTCGGGTTAACTAAAACACCGATGTTTTCAATGAGCGGAATGGAGGGAATTAAACCGACCGAAAGCATTAAGGTATCAACTTCCCATTCACGCTCAGTTCCCGAAACAAAATTAAAATGATCATCAACTTCCGCAACTACAATCTTCTCCAAATGATGTTTGCCGATGATTCTTTTAACAGTGTGTTTTAAGAATAAGGGAATATTAAAATCTTGTAAACATTGCACAATATTCCTCGATAAACCATTGGAATAGGGCATTATTTCCGCAACCCCTAAAACTGTTGCTCCTTCTAAAGTCATCCTTCTAGCCATGATTAAGCCAATATCACCACTTCCTAAAATGAAAATTCGCTTACCAACAAGATAACCATCAATATTCAAATATTTTTGGGCTAAACCAGCGGTAAGAACTCCAGGAACACGATCACCCGGAATATTGATGGCACCCCGAGTTCGTTCACTGCAGCCAGTGGCCATGATTATCGCTTTGCTTTGGACGATTTGATAACCGTCCCTAGCATTGGAAAAATGGACTTGTAAATCCGGAGTAATTTTCAAAACCATGGTTTGCACTTTAAAGTCAATGGCTCTGATTTTAAGTTCGTTAACATAGCGGTCAGCATATTCCGGTCCGGTTAGTTCTTCTTTGTATTTGGTCAGCCCAAAACCATTGTGAATACACTGAAGTAAGATACCACCTAAATAAAGATCCTTTTCCAAAATTAATATCTTTTTAACGCCTTGATCAAAAGCGGAAATAGCACTGGCCAAACCGGCACTTCCACCACCGATGACCACCAAATCATAATTCATCATGCTGGCCACCACCCTTGGTTTTTTCTAGCAAGATATAGGATTTTTGATTGTCATAATTAATTTTGTTAAGCGGTTGTTTTAATTCACGAGCCAAAATCCGCATAATCAAGGGTTCACAAAAACCACCTTGACATTTTCCGGCGCCGGGACGAACGCGTTTTTTAACACCTTTAATGGAGGTGGCACCACACAAACGATGAATAGCATCGACAACTTCACCTTCGGACACTTGTTCACATCGGCAGACGATATTCCCTAAGGATGGGTGCTCTTTAATTAGCCGATTTCGTTCTTCGCTTTCAAGACGATTGAGTCGATATAATGGACGCCGTTTGGATTTATAATTTTGTTTTTCTACAAACGGAAGATAAGTTTTGATAAAACCCATGACCATTTTACTAGTAGCTGGGGCGGAAGCCAAACCAGGGGATTGCATTCCTAGAACATTAATAAAACCGTCTTGATGGTTAATGACAAAGTCATTGGATACATGGAAAGCCCGCAAACCAGCAAATTCCCTAATTAATTTCCCCATCGGAATCTTATTAACCATCCTTTGGGCACTAACTAAGACTTGAGAAAGGATGTCTTGATTGGTACTGAAATCATCCTTTTCGTTAATAAAGTGACTGGAGGGACCAATTAAATAATTTTGGCTAGTGGTTGGAGCAACCAAAACGCCTTTCCCTTGATCAGTGGGAATGGAAAACAAAACATGCGAAACAAAGGGTTCCGAAAAATGATCGAGTACGAAATACTCGCCTTTGCGCGGAATTATCGTTTCTTTACTGTCCATAATCATATTATTTATTTGGTCAGCAAATAAACCCGCAGCATTGACAACGACTTTGGTAGAATATTCACCGCATTGAGAAAAAATTTTATAACAATTATCTTCTTTGATAATCTTCATAACTTCTTCATTGAGATGAAGTTCAACACCGTTTTCCATGGCGTTTTCCATTAAAGCCACGACTAATTCAAAAGGGTTAATAATCCCCGTGCTGGGAGCAAATAAAGCACTTTTTACTTGTTTATTAATCTTGGGTTCCATGCTAAGGATTTCATCGTGATTAAGCAATTGGACGGGAACGCCATTTTTTTGGGCTCGTTCCATTAAAAAGGGTATTTGTTCGGCTTCTTCATCGGAGAAAGCTAATGTTAATGAACCGAGACGGGAAAATTCAACATCCAAATCCCGACAAATTTCATCATACATCGCATTACCTAAGACATTGAGCTTCGCTTTTAGGGTGTTGGGATGGGGATCATAACCGGAATGAATAATGGCACTATTCGCACAACTGGTGACATCGCCAACATCATTTTCTTTTTCTATAACTAATATCTTTAATTGGTATTTCGCAAGATCACGAGCAATAAAAGCGCCATTGACGCCAGCGCCGATGATTATGACATCATACATACTTCACCTATATTTTAAACGCTCTTGTTGCCGCCACAGCTACTTGCCAACCATGGTACAACTGATTACGCTTTTCTTGATCAATTTTACTTAAGAAAATTTTATCAATTGTGCGGAATTTTTTTATTTCTTCTTTGTCTTTCCACACTTTGACAGCTAAGCCAGCCAAATAAGCTGCTCCCAAGGCGGTCGTTTCTAAACAAACGGGCCGCATTATTTTACAATCAAGTAAATTAGCTTGAAACTGCATTAAGTAATTGTTGACGCTAGCTCCACCATCAACAGCCATACTTTTTATTTGCAAACCGGATTCTTCTTTCATGACCTCCATCACATCTTTGGTCTGAAAAGCAATTGATTCCACGGTTGCATTAATGAAATGCTCTTTTTTGGTTCCTCTTGTTAAGCCAAAAACAGCTCCGCGGGCATCATTATCCCAATAAGGAGTCCCCAAGCCGACAAAAGCCGGAACAACATAAACCCCATTGGATGATGGTTCTCGTTCTGCATAGGCTTCACAATCTTTAGAATTTTTAAACATTCTTAGGCCATCACGAAGCCACTGGACGGCACTCCCCGCAATAAAGACCGAGCCTTCCAAGGCATACTCAGTTTTTCCGTCAACAGTCCAAGCAACAGTAGTTAATAAACCATGGTGGGAAAAAACCGGTTTTGATTTAGTATTCATTAACATAAAGCACCCAGTTCCATAAGTGTTTTTAACATCACCAATATCAAAACAACATTGCCCAAACAAAGATGCTTGCTGATCCCCAATTATAGAAGCAATTTTGACATCAGCATTTTCATCAATTTCCCATAATTTCGTGGCAATTCCATATTCTTCACTTGAAGACTTAAGCTGTGGCAAAATCTTCATGGGGATTTCCAACAAATCTAAAATTTCTTGGTCCCAATTAAGAGTGTTGATGTTAAAAAGCATAGTTCGAGAAGCATTACTCGGATCAGTGATATGTAAAGCGCCGTTTGTTAATTTCCAAACTAAATAAGTATCAATCGTTCCAAACAAAGCTTTTCCTTCTTGGGCTTTTTCTTTGGCTCCGAGAACATTATCTAGAATCCATTTGATTTTACTGGCCGAAAAGTAAGGGTTAATCAATAAACCAGTTTTTTGTTTGAAAAATTCTGTATAACCACGATTAATCAAGTCTTCACAAATAGCTTGGGATTGGCGGCTTTGCCAAACAATCGCATTGTATAAGGGTTTACCAGTTTTCTTATCCCAAATAACCGTAGTTTCTCGTTGATTGGTGATGCCGATGGCAGCAATATCTTTCAATGTTAAACCGCTTTTATAAATTGTTTCTTCAATCACATGATAAACGGTTTCCCAAATTTCTTCGGGGTCATGTTCAACCCAGCCACTTTTGGGGCAAATTTGCGAGAACTCCATTTGAGCTTGGGAGATTATTTCGGTTTTTTTATTAAAAATAATCGCCCTCGTACTCGTTGTTCCCTGATCAATTGCTAAAACATAATTTCTCATAACCATCTCCCTTTTGTTTATCAATTCTACCATAAGTCAAGTTTTTTTTCAATATTTACTTGCAGTCTAAAAAACGATGATTTCATCACTTGATGATTTCATCGTTTAGTATATTTCAAATAATAATTTTTCTTGAAATTCTCATTTTATTTAAGAGAATACATCCTCTCATCATTTCTTACCAAGCATTTTTTTGTACATTTGCAAATAAGAGGCTGCCGAAACATTCCAACTAAAATCAATCCCCATGATTTTTGTTGCTAAAGCATTGAATCGCTCACGATCATGGTAGAGAGTAAGGGCTTCTTTAATTTTATCTAACATTTGTTGAGAATCAAAATCTTTAAACACAAAGCCATTACCCGCACCATCATTATAGTCTTTAATAGTATCAAAAAGCCCACCTGTCGCTCTAACAATTGGAACAGTACCATAACGACTGGCAATCATTTGAGATAAACCACAAGGTTCCGTTTTGGATGGCATCAAGAATAAATCGGCACCACCATAAATTTTCTTCGCCAAATTGGTATCATAAGTAATTAAAACACTAACCCGCTTGGAATATCTTTTCGCAATTTCTAGGAATTTATCCTCAAAATAACGATTGCCCTTTCCAAGTAAGACAAATTGGACATTTTCTTTCATAATTTCATCTAATTTGTCAATCACTAAATCAACACCTTTTTGACTGGTTAAACGTGAAATCATACTGATAACACAAGTATTAGCATCAATTAATAGGTTTAAACCTCTTTGTAAAGCTTGTTTGTTTTGTAATTTATTACTAAATGTCTCCGCACTATAATTAACAGGAAGCGCTGAATCAAGATTGGGGTTGTAGAAGTCCACATCAATTCCATTAATGACACCAACAATTTTTTGGCCATTAGTTCTAGTAATATGTTCTAATCCGGAAGCATACATAGCGGTCGTAATTTCTCGAGCATAACGAGGGCTGACGGTACTAACTAAGTCGCTACACACAATGGCACCTTTAACCAAGTTAACCAAGCCATTATATTCCAAAACCTCTTGATATTGCTTATCAACCCCAATGATATCCTCTAAAAATGGCAAGTCGAAAATACCTTGAAATTCAATATTATGAATGGTAAATAAGGATTTGATGTCCGTCAATAAACCATGTTTCTTATAAAGCAAATCAAGATAGATGTTTACTAAAGCCGTATGCCAATCATGAGTATGAATGATATTGGGAACAAAGCCAATAATATTGAAAGTTTCAAAAATACTTTTTGAGAAAAAAGCAAATCGTTCACCGTCGTCATAGTGACCATAAATTAAATCACGATCAAAATAATACTTATTATCAATGAAATAATAATCAACACCATTTAATTTCAAGGTAAAAACACCGCAATAAAGTCTACGCCATGCTAAAACAACAGTCGTTTCCCCCAAAAATTTCAATTTCCCTTGATATTTATCAGCGATGGTCTTATAAAGTGGCATCATGACCCGAACCTTATAGGCTCGGTTGGTTTTCATGATGGCTTTCGGCAAACTGCCGGCTACTTCAGCTAAACCACCAGTCGCTACAAAATTAGCACATTCCGCAACCACAAAAAGAATATTTTTTTGTTTCATCGAACACCATCCTTCTCCACATAAAGTAGTTTTTTTAGATTTCCTTGCATTTGTTTTTCATGGATTATTTTTACATTTTTATCGGTAACGACATAATCTAAATGGCTATCTTCGCTAATTAAAGTTCCTTGCATTAAAATGGAATTCTTGACAACTGCTCCCGAATTAACATGACAACCACGGAAAATAACAGAATTTTCCACTCGCCCATTAATGATACATCCATCAGCAATTAACGAGTTAACAATTTTCGCATTGACACCATATTTTGTAGGGGCCGAATCGCGAACTTTGGTATAAATGGCCCGATTAGGAATATTGAATAATTCATTACGAATATCAGCTTTGAGAAGACTCATATTAACTTGAAAAATAGATTTTAAAGAACTGATGTTCCCGAAAAAGCCCCTAAACGGATAACCGCAAATTTTCAAGTGATTAAGGTTTTCTCTTAAAATATCCCGGTTAAAACTCTTTAAATTCCTCGCAATAGCATCTTCAACTAATGTTTGAAGAAGCTCTTTTTTGATAATCCAAGTATCAATAGATACCTTGGCTTTGCCTAGAAAACTTTTTTGAATATCCATCCCGACGATGCGTTTATCTTCATTAACATCAAGCATCACAACAGGACTATAGTCATCAGCAGTTATATTGCTTTCACGGTAAACACAAGTAATGTCAGCTTTTGTTTCAAAATGTTGTTCAAAAATGGGTTTATAATCAATGTTGCAAACCTGATAGCAATCCGCTAAAACAATATAATCAGCATGGGAAAATTTAATAAAATTAATGATGCTCTTTAAAGCTTCCAAACGCGAGTTATATAAATCTTGACTAGCACCATAGGGCGGAAGGATCACCAAACCGCCATTTTTACGCGCTAAATCCCACTCCTTACCACTGCCGACATGATCCATCAATGATTGATAATTATTTTTGGTGACGACACCAATGTGGGAAATGCCATTGTTAACCATATTCGATAATGTAAAATCAATTAAGCGATACCTTCCACCAATTGGAGCCGAAGCAATCGTGCGTTTTTTGGTAACTTCAAAGATTTCTTTATCATGAATGTTAGAAAATATTAAACCTAGTGTTGCCATATATTACCTCTTAACATCTTTCTCAATCATTTCGCCAGCTTGGACAACCATCCCTTGATCAACGATTACATCGGAGGAGATGACCGTAATTTTTCCTTGTTGACCTTTAGAAGAACCTACATGGCAATGACTTTTTAAACTTACTCTTTCATCCACAATGCTGTACTGAACCGATGCTCCTTCTTCAATGCTTGTATCAGCAAAGATGACACTGTCCATTACAATTGCTCCTTTACCGACTTTTACATTATGGGAAAGCAAAGAATTAATAACCGTTCCCTCAATATGGCAACCAACCGTTATCAAAGAATTAGTGATAACTGCACCTTCCATAATATATTGGGGCGGAAAAGGATCATTACGGGCATAAATTTTCCAATTGGGATCAAATAAATCAAAACGCGGTTTTTCCCCCAACAAATCCATATTAGCTTCCCAAAGACTATCAATCGTCCCTACATCTTTCCAATAACCATTAAAATTATATGCAAATAAGCGTTTTCCATCAGCTAACATTCGGGGAATAATATTTTTCCCAAAATCGTTTTGTGATTTCGAATCGTTTTCATCGATTTCTAAATAATCAAATAGAACTTGAGTACTAAAAATATAGATTCCCATTGAAGCATTCGTGCTTTTGGGCTTGGCCGGTTTTTCTTCAAATTCAAATATGCGATTATCTTGATCAGTGTTCATAATTCCAAAGCGGCTTGCTTCTTTTATGGGAACATCAATAACGGCGATGGTAATATCAGCCTTTTTTTGTTTGTGGAAAGCAAGCATTTTCTCATAATCCATCTTGTAAATATGGTCACCGGACAAAATTAAGACATATTCGGGGTTGTACCGTTTGATGAAAGCAATGTTTTGAAAAATGGCATTAGCTGTTCCCCGATACCAATCCGTTTTCGTTTTGCCTTGATAGGGGGGAAGAATATGGACACCCCCAAAAGCCCGGTCCAAATCCCAAGGTTGGCCATTACCAATATAATCATTTAAAATCAGCGGTTGATATTGCGTTAAAACACCAACAGTATCAATGTTTGAATTAATACAATTTGATAAAGGAAAATCAATAATGCGGTACTTCGCTCCAAAAGGAACTGCCGGTTTAGCAATTCGATTAGTTAAGGCATATAATCGGCTCCCTTGTCCGCCAGCTAATAACATTGCAACAATTTCTTTTTTATGAAACATATTCTACTCCTTGCCTACTTTATTGAGGATTAAGATGGAAAAAGCGGGAACATTTAAAACGATGGATGATTTGCTCCGATGGCAGGCCACCGCTTCCGTTCTCATTAAGGAATTCTTTTGGTTATTTCCTCCATATTTTTCATCATCACTATTTATGAGTTCTTGGTAGAGACCTTTTTTAACACCCAAACGGTAATGATATAGAGTTTCTCCCGAAAAATTAATGATGATAATTAAAGCTTTTTTACGCCGATTACGTCGTTCATAACTTAAGCAATTATGATTTTTATCATGTTCGTTAATCCACTGAAAACCTTCCCAAGAATAATCAATTTCCCAAAGGCAGCTTTGGCGTTTATAAAGGCGATTGATATCTTGAACAAATTGGTGTAGTTTTTGATGTTTTTCATAAGTCAATAAGAGCCAATCAAGCTCATGTCGATAGTCCCATTCCTTAAATTGACCGAATTCATAACCCATGAAATTCAATTTTTTCCCCGGGTGGGTCATCATATAACCAATGAAAGCTCGCAAATTAGCGAATTTTTCATCATAATTGCCCGGCATTTTATCTAATAATGACTTTTTGCCATGGACGACTTCATCATGAGAAATCGGTAAAACAAAATTCTCGCTGAAAGCATACATTAAAGAAAAAGTTAATTTGTCGTGGTGATATTGACGGAAAATTGGTTCCGTTTGCATATATGATAAAGTATCATTCATCCACCCCATATTCCATTTAAAATTAAAGCCTAAACCCCCGAGATAGACGGGATGGGATACTTTTGCAAAATCAGTTGACTCCTCCGCAATCATCAAAGCAAAAGGAAATCGTTTAAAAACTTCCGTATTTAAGGTTTTAAGAAAATCGATGGCCTCAAGATGATGATTTCCGCCATAAATGTTTTTGTCGAAAACTTTACGGTCGTAATCCAAATAAATCATTGAAGCAACAGCATCAACTCTTAGCCCATCCAAATGATATTTTTCTAAAAAGAACAAAGCACTGGAAATAAGAAAGGATTTAACTTCCGGTTTTTGATAATTAAAAATACGCGTTCCCCAATTTTCATGCTCTTTTCGTAAGGGATTAGGTTCTTCATAAACATCCTGGCCATCAAATTCAAACAGTCCAAAATCATCTTTAGGAAAGTGAGCAGGAACCCAATCTAAAATGACTCCAATCCCATTTTTGTGAGCATAATTAACAAAATACATAAAATCACTCGGTAAACCATAGCGTGAAGTGACACTGAAATAACCGGTTACTTGGTATCCCCATGAACCGCCAAAAGGATATTCCATAATTGGCATCACTTCAATATGGGTATAGCCCATTTTTTTCACATAGGGAATTAATTCACGAGCAAGTTTTCGATAATTAAATGGTTCATTATCAGGGTATTTTCGCCAAGAACCTAAATTAACCTCATAAATATTGATTGGACCAGCATAAATTTTTTGGTGGCTTTTGGACTTTTGCCATTTTTCATCGGAAAAGGAAAAAGAATTAAGTTGATAAACCTTGGAACAAGTACTTCCATTCGTCTCATGATGAAAACCATAGGGGTCTTGTTTATAAATTTCTTTATTCTTATTTTTAATCCAATATTTATAATTAGTAAAATCCGTAATCCCAGTTATTTCTCCTTCCCAAATTCCTTCTTTAGTTAAGCGTTTAAGGATATTTTTACTGTGATCCCAATGATTGAAATCGCCAACAACGCTAACAGCATCAGCATGAGGCGCATAAACCCGAAAGACATATTTATTCTCTTCAAGCAAATGACAGCCTAAGAATTCGTAGGCGTTTGTGACATAAGTATTATGGAAATCATATAAAAACTTTTCGTTCATTTAGTTCTCCTTCTTAAGTCCATTATACTATTTAAACCGTTTCAATTCAACAAAAACCAACAAGACATTTTCGAATAAATAAAAGACATGATATTCTCATGCCTTGTAGTATATTTTTGTTATTCATTAACAAAGGTCTTTAAAATCTCACCAATATAAAAACGATGAAAATCATCTCGAGGATAGTAGCGTTCTTTAATTGATGCCGCTATTTGATGCTCATCAAGATTTTGATGATAAATCTTTTTACATAAAAAGGTCACTTTGGCTTCTTCAAAAGTCACGCTTTCACCACAAAGAAGTGGTTTGAAACCAACTTTCCCGACTTTATCTTCATTTCTTCCACTATGCGTACCCAAATAAGTTAGCTGCGCTATAAAGCGAGCATCATAAAAGGAAAGGGTAAAATAGTCATTTTTTTCCATAAATTCGTAGGTAAAGCGGGACGGCCGAACATAGCAAGTAATCACATTTTTACCCCAAATCACACCAAAAGTCGCCCAACCGACGGTCATGGTGTTAAAATCGTTTTCCACTCCCGCCGTTAATAAGGCATAATCTTGACCAAGGTTTTTAAATAAATTTTCTGTAAATTGAAAATCTTTGCTTTCTTTCATATCAATAAAAACAACTTTCGCCAATAAATTCTCGCAACAAAGAGTTACAAGGAACAAAACGATCATCAATATCTTTAAAGTATTTGAGGAATTTAATTAAACGGTTAGCAGGAATAAAGTATTCATCATCACGATCAATTTTTTCCAAGGTCGGAAGGGCATATTTTTTCATAACCCCTAACTCATAAGTCAACTCTGTATTAAAGATAAAATCAGCTTGCTCTTGGAAGGGGTATATCCATTTAAATTCACCTCTTCGAACCGAAGCCCACATGGAAAAAGTAACGGAAGGATGAGTATTACGATATTTTGCATCGCGAACAATTCTTCTTAACATGCGAATCTCCGTCGGACTAATCGGATTATGATTATCAATATTTATTTGTGAAGTAGGACTGATGTAAATTTTAAACTTTTGATTTTTGGGAATTAAACTAGTCAACTGATCATTGAGAGCATGGATTCCTTCAATGATAATCGGCGTGTTTTTCGCTAATTTAACCCGATGCCAGCCAACTCGTTTCCCTTGTTCAAAATTGAAAACGGGAGTATCTACTTCCTCTCCTTGGATTAATGACAATAAATTTTGATTAAACAAGTCAATATCCAAGGCTCCGATGTGTTCAAAATCAGGCTCTCCATATTCATCCAAGGGAGCATCTTCACGATTTAAATAATAATCATCAATGGAAATTTTTACTGTTTTAATGCCTCTCGTCATCAACTCAATGCGCAAGCGATGGGAAAAGGTGGTTTTCCCGGATGATGAAGGTCCGGCAATGGCAATCAGGCGGATGTTCCCGATGTCATTTTTGATTTTCATTCCTAATTCCGATAATAAATTATTATGTTTGGTTTCACACATATTGACGAGGTCCACCACTTGCCCCGCTTCCACAAAACGATTCAGTTTTGCAATCGTATCGGCTTGACATAATTGCGACCAATCCTTGGCTTCTTGAAGCATTTTTCCAAAACTTGATGAATCCACAAATTCGGGGATTTGACCATTGATTTCCGCCCGCGGGAGTTGGACAATAAAATCAGGATAATACAATTTCAATTGAAAATGTTTAAGGTATCCCGTTGAGGGAACCATATAACCGAACATATAGTTTAAGTAGTTTTCGCACACATAAACATTGACAGTGTCTTCGGGACGATATTTGAGAACTTCAATTTTATCAAAATAGCCCTTTTGTTGATAAATAGCTAGGGCTTCCTCTTTTTTAATTTTCTTACGAATAATTGGATAATTAGCTTCTACAAGCTTATGCATTTCTGTTTCTAATCTAGTTAAAAAACTGACATCCACCTTATTGTCAATATTAGAAACATCACAAATCAAAGAACGTGATACCCCTTGGCTAAAATTAACTTTTACATCGGGGTATAATCTTTCTAAAGCCATAATCATCAAGTAGCGAATACTAGTTTCATATACTTTCGCAGCATCAAAACTATTTAAATCCAAAAATTCAATTTCCGCATTATAATTAACATAATAAGCTAATTCACGCAAACGGTTGTTGACTTTCGCAACATAAGCAGTAATGCCCAATTGCTTGGCTAGTTTTTCAAGGGTGATTTTTTCTTCAAAATGAAGTTTTTTTTGATTAATTTTAATTGTAAACACGGGTAAGTTCCTCTCTATTTTGTTCATCAATGACATTTTTCTCTAACATTAAGGGAAGAATAATGGATAAAATGATCATAATAATGGGGTTATAAAAGGTGGTATCGAACAAGCCATGAACCGTAATTCCTAGAATAATGATAAAGATATAATTATTGTAGGAACATTTCCATAAAGATTGGCGAAAGACTTGGTAAAGATAATAACTAAAAGCTATCATACCGAAAACACCGATGGTTGCAAGAGTTTGGATGATAAAGTTATGATAATAGACGGAGGTTGAGACTAAAGATAAGTAATATTCGGAAGTATATATACCACCGCCAAAGAGCGGATATCTTAAAAAAACATTAAAACCAATTCGATAAAGCAATTCGCGACCAGCCAAAGATAAGCCCCGGCTATTTAAAATCGCAAAAAAATTCTTCACAAGACCAGTAGGAATAGCGATGATTAATAAAGCGATTAAGACAAAACTAATGAGAAAAAGGCTTTTTTGCGTGAAAGCAACTTTATTTTTAATGTCAGTAAAAAAAACAATAAAAAATGGCAAGCCACTAACCAACATAGCAACATAAGCCCCCCGAGAAATTAGCAAAATGAATGCGAAAATTTCGATTAAAAGCATAATAATTAAGTAAAAATGTTTTTGCGTTTTGCTATACCAAAAACCCGTCAAAGGGATAATCACTAAGTATATCATCGCAATATAGTTGGTATTAGCCCATCCTAAATCAACAACACTCCAGTTAAAGAAACTGATAAAACTATTATCCGTTACCACTTCGAAATTAAAAAAAATTGTTTCCAATAAAATCAAAATTCCAAAATAAGTAAAGCTTTTAGCAAGATATAACCACAATTCAGATTGAGAATAATCTTGTTTTTTATTAAAAAAATAAATAAAAATATAGATATAGACCAGCATCGTAGAAACCCCCAAGATGGACATCCATAAACGGGGAGTATTGATGATTGAAAAAAACATCGCAATTAACAAGAAAATCATCCCGATTAGAATCTGATTGTTTAAGCGAAGAGGTTTTTTTACTAAATCGAAGAGAGTAATCGGGAGAACAAACACAGCGCCAATAATTGCCGGCCATAAATAATCACTTGGTTGTGGTAATCTTATCGAAGCTAGAATAAACAAAAGAATCGGAACAAGGCGAAAGCGATTAATATCTAATATAATTATTAAATAAAGAAAAATAACACCAATAACAATGGCTAAGTAAGTTAATTGGAATTTCCAGTTAATTAAACAAATTACTAAATAAAAGAGAATAAATAAATCATGATTGATAAATGAGCGCAAAAATCGCCCAAAAGTAGTTATCCACTTTTTGTTCATAAAATGTTGAAAACTATCGGCAAGTTTTTTCATTTAATTAATTACCTTTTTCAAGTTTTAACAGTTTTATTATAGCATAATCATCGAATAATATCAATTTATCCACCAATAAAAAAGAAACTCTTTGCCTTTATAAACTTATAAAATTATGTACCATATTTTCATAACAAATGGCAAAACCTCAATTTGGCTATTTATAGTTTTTAATATTTATTTGTTCCCTTTAGACTTAGAAAATCCCTTTTAAAAAGAATGATTAACTATTCATCTAGGACATAGATTTATAAAATCCATAAAGAAGAAAAAAGGCTAATTTTGTTGCAAAACAACCGAAAACAACTATTAACAACAAATTTAAGATTTTTCATAATCTATTTAAAGGTTTTTTTGGTATTGGGAAACTCTATCGATAACAAAAAAGAGACTATCATCATATTACCTCAACTTTTAAAAAACACCACTTTCGTGATGTTATTTTATCAGTTTTTGTTTAGCGGTATCACATAATGCAGTAAATGACACGGCATCATTAATCGCTAATTCGGAAAGCATTTTGCGGTTGATTTCAATATTGGCGCCTTTTAAACCAAACATCAATTTGCTATAAGAAAGACCATTTAAACGAGCAGCAGCATTAATTCTTGTAATCCACAGTTTTCTAAAATTGCTTTTACGGTCACGTCGATCTTGATATGCATAAGATAATGATTTCATTACTTGTGCATTCGCAGTACGGAACAGGGTATGTTTTGAGCCAAAATAACCTTTGGCTAATTTTAAAACTTTTTTACGTCTTCTTCGGGAAACTACTCCACCTTTTGTTCGTGGCATAAATATTACCTCCTTTTATTTAATATTGGCGATTTGTTGACGAATACGGCCTAAATCGGCTTTGGAAACAGATGATTCTTTACGTAAATGGCGAATACGCTTTTGGGTTTTTCCTGGAGCTAAATGACTTGTTCCCGGTTTTGAATACATAACTAAACCTGTTCCAGAAATTTTAAAACGTTTTTTTGTCCCACTATGGGTTTTCATTTTTGGCATAATATTTTTTACTCCTTTTTTACTTTTTCTTTGGAACAAGAATCAAAGAAATACTCTTGCCCTCAAGTGATGGTTTGGATTCGACGGTCGCAATGTCTTGCGTCATCTCCACAAATTTGTCAAGATTCTTTTGGGAATCAATATCTGAAGACAACATGCGAACACGACGGTTGAAACGAAGCGTCACTTTTAATTTATCTCCGTCTTGCAAGAATTTTCTTCCCGTTCTTAATTTTGTTTCAAAGTCATTAACACTAATCACAGGGGTCAGCCAAATTTCCTTAACCGTGACCATCTTTTGATTTTTCTTTGATTCTCGAGCTCTTTTTTGTTGTTCATAACGAAACTTGCTGTAATCCAAAAAGCGACATACAGGGGGGTTGGCATTGGGAGCAACACAAACAAGATCGAGTTCAACGCTTTTGGCCAGTTTGCGGGCTTCTTCAATCCGCTTTACACCAACTTGTTCGCCTTTTTCATTAATGACTAAAACTTCAGGTGCCATAATATTCTCATTTACTAAGGCATCCATTTTGCGATCAAGATTTTTACTAATAATTCAACACCTCCTAATAGATTAGTAATTTAATAGCAAAAGAAAAGTGAGCGCCAAAACACCCACTTAGATCACAAAATATAAATCTAGTGACATAAACCTACCGACAAAATCAATCAGGTGAGAAGTGGGTACTTCTTCTTTCCACTATTAACAATTACCGATTTATTATACTCTAAAAGCTTATTTTTGTCAACTATTTTCTTAGTGTAGTAAGCCTTGGGCATCTTCCAATCAAGTTAGAGATCCTTTTTTAAATAGATGATTAGATTAAGCAATAACAACAAACTCGTCATTACTAAACCATGTTCAATTCCATATACTAAATATTTACCTTGATTATCAAAACTAATAAAGAAAAAATTAACTAAAACCGAAGTTATTTGTAGTTCTGATAAGATAGTGATGAGATTAACGATGGCAATGGGAATAATGATGGTATAGATGTTATTCGTTAACTGAATAAAAATAAGACCAATTAAGGAATAATACCAAAAAAACAAGCATAAATTGACAAATCTCCAAAAAAGATTATTGTCATATATGAAATTATGTGACCGAAAAAAGCCTACAATAACGAATAAAACAAAAACTATCCAAATAAAACCAGCAATTAACAAACCAATTGATAATATCTTTGAACCGAAATAATAAGTACGGGAAATATTAGCTGTCAATAAAAGATGGGAATAATGGTCATTTTTAAGTAAAAAACTATTGCCAACCATGAACACAAAGACAAAAATTCCCAGCAATTTGATGACAAAAAAGCTGTGATAATAATAATAATCATTGGCTAAGGAAAGCGAATGGGAATTAGTTAAATACTCGCCAGCATAATAAAAGCCCAAACCAGACATAATTAAAACCACAATTAATGTAATAATCGTGACCTTATTCAACAAGTAACTTAAATGACAGCTAATTATGTTTTTCATCTAATTTTCCATGATGAATAGTTAAAAAATGATCAACTATTTCTTGATAATAATGAGGATAATGAGTTGAAATAATGATGGTTTTTAAATAGGACTTTTCCTTTTTTATCTCTCTAAAAAAAAGTTTTTGCGCCGTTTCATCCAGTCCGTTTAAAGGTTCATCAAAAATAAGAAGATGAGGATTACTAAAAAAGGCTTGAATGAGTAATAGTTTTTGTAACATCCCCTTGGATAATGTCTTTACAAAATTGTTTTTTTGCATCAATAAACCCCATTTTTCTAAATAAAACTCGACCACATCAACAACCGACCCGGAATCAACTTTTTTAATTAAAGCCAATTTTTCCAAAAAAGGAAAAATACGAACAAATTCCGGGACATTGATTTTTTCCGGTACATAGCCAATTTGTTTGGTTTTAACTAAAATAAAGCCCTCATCAAGATGAATTAGTTGTAAAATGGCTTTTATTAAAGTGGTTTTTCCTGTCCCGTTTTCACCCGTTAACAAATAAACTTTTCCTGTTTGAAAAGAAAATGTTAAATGATCTAACACCAATTGCCGTCCATAATACTTCACAACATTATTTAAATCAATGATTGTCATAAGTGTAAACGATTAAATTATTTATTTCTCTTTCTGACAATTGATAATCATTAAAAAAAATAAAATTATCAATGTATTCCGTATATCGTATTTCATTTTTCCAGTAATCAATTTGAATACCAAATTGATTAATTTTATAGGAATTTTGATATTTTAGTGGGAAATAATAATTGACCTCTTCGTTTCCACCTATTAAGAAATTGAAATCCACCTCTTCAAAAGCGGAATAAACTTCGTATTGATAACCTAATATTGTTTTAACAGAATCAGTTGATGAAAAATCGAAAGTAAATTGTTCGAGTGAATCTTGAGCAGAAACAAAGAGATTGGTGACTAATGGTTTAATTCGTTCAATCCGGATTGGGGCAAGGGAATTATTTCGCAACTTCATTTCAAAACCGACAACACTTTTACCTTGATCAAGAAGGTTAACATTTCCTTTTAACTTAGTCATGGTCAAATCATTATTGAGCATTGACGGTATTTTAACAAAAGCAAGCGAACCAATAAAAATAAGCATTTCTTCAGTTTCCACACCCCTATTAAGATGCAAATATGCTTCATCGAGTTCTAACTGATAGGGTGAAGTGGTTTGAAAATCAATTTTGAATAAAAAATCATACAAGAAAAACAATTTATTATTAATGGTAATTTGACTTTGAGTCGGAATGGCAGACAATAATACCAATGGCAATTGATTTTCATTGCTTTTATCCGCTATATAGCAACAATTATCACGCGGATTAATATTAATTGGTAAGGTGTTGGAATCGAAATATATTCCCATGGAAAACTCTTCGTCGTCATTAGTGGCCGAAACAAGACTGAAAGCTTGAGGAATGACCGTCATTTGAAAAACTTTGTCTTGTTTAGAATAAAGAGAAATTAAGCCTATGATGATTAAAGTGCTTACGAAAAAGAGAATTAAATAATTTAGTTTTTTCATCGTGGCAACTCTTCTTCGTATAGTTCATAATATCTGGTAATGATATCAATATATTCCCAAGTCCCTTTTTTAAAAGTCATCCCGAGGATGGAAAGTTTACTGACGCCGTTGGTTACTAATGCTTCTCCCGTCACTCGAAAAGTCATTCGATGAAACGGATCAACAACAAAAGAAAAACTCGTATCTTCCACTCGTGTAACAGCCGTTTTTTTATCGCTTGTTACTGAAGCTGATGCTTTTAATCCCGCATCAATTTTTTTAATTTTCCCTTCAAAATCAGCGGATAAAGAACCCGTGGTTTTGATGCTACGTTCAGAATAATGCGTTTCTTTTAATTCATAGTCAATTTTTAATTTTTCCGTCGTCCGATTACTGCGCGAAAAAATAATTTCCCCGACATAATTTGCCTCTTCCTTGATATTAAAAAAATAATGTTTCCAACCAAATAGACGATTTCTACCTAATGTCTTATAACCAGCTTCAATTTGCGAAGAGGTCATATCAATCAATAATTCACCATCGTCGATAAATTCGACAACTGAAACATTTTCATGACCCGTAGGAGAATAGGCATATAAATCTAAGCCTAAAAAAATCCAAAGGAATAAAGTAAATATCAACAACTTTTTCATTTTATTACCTCCAAATATATATTATTAAGCGGAGAAAAAATTCCGTTAAAAAATGGCTACTTTTTATAAGTAGCCATAAAACTTTCAATATCAGCGGTTTCCTTAATAATCTCGGAACTTAAGTTCTCGCAGCCTTCATCGGTAATTAAGACATTGTCTTCAATTCTTACCCCAATTCCTTCTTCCTCAATGTATAATCCCGGTTCAACAGTAATAATCATCCCTTCTTTTATTCCCCAATCATATAAGGTCGGGTCATGGGTATCTAATCCTAAAGAATGACCAATGGAATGATAATAATATTTACTGATTTCTTGATCTTCTTTGATTAATCCCAACTCATAGGCATGTTGAGTAAGTAAATCTTTCGCAAACTTATTAAATTCAGCCCAAGAAAGTCCCGGTTTTAAATACGCAATACAGCGTTTATTGACATCAAGAACAGCATCATAAACAGCTTTTTGGCGAGCAGTAAATTTCCCGGAAACCGGGAACACTCGTGTAATGTCGCTAACATAAAATTCCGTTCGAGCTCCTAAATCAAACAATACCAAATTGTCATTTTTAAGTAAACTATTATTGTCTTCATAATGTAAAATGGTGGCATTTTTTCCGGAAGCGGCAATTGTTTTAAAGGCTAAATCGCGGTTGCCATCGCACTTAACCTGCCAATCAAAATAAGCTTCTAATTGATATTCATATAAACCCGCTTGTGCATGACTCATAAGGCTTTCAATACCTTTTTTAGTGGTTTTGAGGCTGGACTTTACAAGTGCAATTTCCTCTTCCGATTTAATCATACGTAATCCGACCATCATTTCATAAGCGTTAATGACAGTAACTTCCGGATATTTCGCCGTCATCGTTAAATTGGCAAATTCCAAAGCTTGGTTGGTATAGCCCGGTAAACTACTTCTTTCTAAGTTTAAATAAACATGCCTAACACAATCGGATTGATAACGGGAATTATTGAAGTAAGCAAAGAGATGGTTATCAAATAAATTGGCATAAACAACTTGATTAACTCCGGATATTAGGGCCGCTTCTTCTTTTGTATATTTCATTCCCACCCACTTTACTAAAATAGGATCGTTCTCCTCAATGTATAAAGTAGCTTTAAGATCATTTTGTTTTTTAAAAAGAGTCAAAACAATATTGGCTTGATTAAGGCCTGTTAAATAATAAAAATTTTTATCGACTTCAAAAGGAAAATCTTGATCAGCCGATTTTTGGATTTTTCGACCAGAAAAGAAAACAGCTAAGGAATTATCTTTCATTAATTTTCCCAAACGAATCCGATTATTGATAAAGAAATTTTGATTCATATTACCCTACTTTCTTGATTAAATCCAACACCGTTTGCTTAATCATCGCTAATTTTCTTTCCGCAGCAGCATGACTATTATCGTTAACCGAATAATACACTTTCATTTTCGGTTCGGTTCCACTAGGTCTTAGGACAAACCAACTTTCGTCATTAAGAATGTATTTTAAGACATTGGAAGACGGCAAAGTGATTTCTTCAACCTTTCCATCCTTCCATCGCTTCCCTAATAAGTAATCTTCTTTAATTATAACTTGCAATGTGCCAATTTTCGAAATGGTTTGTTGGCGAAAAGCAGTTAAGATTTTACCAATTTGTTCTTGTCCTTTGGCACCATCTAATTGGAAACTAGTTTGTTCATCAATAAAATAGCCAAATTGTTGATATATTTCTTCAAGGACGGCAAATAATGATTTGCCTTGTTGGTGATAAAAATTAGCTACTTCACTGCAAAGCAGTAAACCTTGCAAAGCATCTTTATCACGGACAAAATCCTCGACCACATAACCGTAGGATTCTTCATAGCCAAAGAAAAAAGTTTTATTCGTCTTTTCCAATAATAAGGCTTGTTCACCAATAAATTTAAATCCGGTTAAGGTCGTAATGACCTCTAAACCCTTACTTTTCGCAATTTTAGTACCTATTTCCGATGTCACGATTGTATTAAATACCACGCTTGGTTTTGTAATGGAGCGTTCATTGACTAAATAGTATAATAAAAGCGCACCGGTTTGATTACCAGTTAATAATCGATATTCATCTTGATCCCGCACAACCAAGCCAACTCGGTCAGCATCGGGATCAGTAGCTACGCAAATATCAGCATGAAATTGTTTAGCATATTTGATGGCATAACTAAATGCTTCAAGGTTTTCAGGATTGGGTGATTTTACAGTTGAAAATTGTCCATCAGGAACCATTTGTTCTTCAACTAAAATCGTTTGATATCCTAAATCACGAAGTAATCTTGAACCCAGTTTTGCGGAAGTCCCATGTAAAGGTGTAAAGACGATTTTAAAATCACTTGTTCGCAAATGAGGGTGAACACTAATACCTTTTACTTTGTTTAAATAAGCTTCACTAACATCATCATTAACCCAATTAATTAAGCCTTGCTCCTTTAATTCATCAAATGCTAAAGTCGGAATGGCAAATAAGTCAGGAGCCTTTTGAATTAAAGCAATTACTTCATCGGCCAAATTAGGAACTAACTGGCAACCATGTTCATCATAAACTTTGTAACCGTTATATTTAGGCGGATTGTGGCTGGCGGTAATCACGATTCCACCTTGCGTTTTTAGGTATCGAACAGCAAAGGACAAAAGCGGGGTTGGGGCTACTTCCTTAAAAAGGTAGCATTTAATCCCCATTGTCGCTAAGACTAAAGCGGATTCTTTTGCAAAAAGCAAGCTGTTTTGACGGGTATCATAGGCAATCACAACAGCCGGATGTTGATGATGCTTAAGAATAAATTGACCATAGCCAAAATTGACTTTTCTAAGGGTATAAACATTCATGCGATTGGTCCCCGGCCCCATAAGACCTCGAATTCCGCCTGTACCAAACGATAAATCAGTATAAAAAGCATCTGCCAATTCTTCTTTAGTTAATAATAATAATTCTTTTTTCAACTCATCTTCTTCGCTAAGAAAATTAAGCCATTTTTGATATTGTTCCATTTTTCCTCCTTAAGAAATTGCTTCACGGTCAAAGGTGACGACTAAATTTAATTTAGGATCTATTTTTTTAATTTCACTAAGCAAATATTCTTTGATTTCGGTAGTCGTTAGACTATATTTTAAAGGCACAACCAAATCGAAGATGACATTGGTATGCGTTGGTCCATTAACAATACGAAAATCATGGAATTGTAATTGCGGATCCAATTTTTCAATAATCCTAGTGACTTGCTCTTTTAATTGGGCAACATAAGGATTTTGGGTATCCAAAGGATCCATATGAATGACAAGGTTAACATCCATATCCCGCAAAAAATCTTGTTCAATATTGTCGATGATGTCATGACTGACAGAAATATCAACCATACTATCGACTTCCACATGAACAGTGATAAAAGTTTTAGCGGGACCATAATTATGGATAATTAAATCATGCATTCCTAAAACTCCGGGATAACTAAGGATTTTATCACTAACTTTCTTGACAAATTCCTTTGAAGGTGCTTCTCCGATTAATGGGGAAATCGTATCTTTTATCAGTTTAATGCCACTGTAGATAATGAATATGGAAATTAGCACACCGACATAACCATCAATATTTAATTTCCAAATTTTTAAAATTAATGCGGAAATCAAGACTCCAGTCGTTACTAAAACATCATTAAAACTATCCAAAGATGTCGCTTCTAAAGCTTTTGATTTGATTAATTTACCATTACTACGATAAAACCAACCCTGCCAAGCTTTTACAAAAATGGCGACCACCAAAATTCCAATGGAAATCCAAGTAATATTAACAGGTACAGGATTAATGATTTTTAAAATGGAATTGTAAAGTAGAATAAAACCAATTCCCAAAATAGTAAAAGAAATAATTAAACCAGTAATGTATTCAATCCTTTGATGACCAAAGGGATGGTCTTTATCTGCCGGTATGGAAGACAATTTAAAACCGATGAGCGTAACTAACGAAGATCCCGCATCGGCTAAATTATTAATTCCATCGGCTAAAATAGAGATACTTCCTAACACAATCCCCAATATCATTTTAAAAGCACTTAAAATAAAATTCGAAATGATGCCAACAATTCCCGCCATTTTCCCATAAGCAGCGCGAACTTTAGCTTTATGAACATTTTGATATTCTTTAATAAAAATCTTAGCAAGAAATTGTGACATGCTTCTACCTCTATTGATACTTATTTTACTCTATTTTCCAAGCTTAAACAAGTAAAATAACAAAATGATAGCAAACATCCTCATGTTTCCTACCATTTTGTTATTACTCAATATAAATATTGACGGAATCACCGGCAGCAGATTCAACATCAACGATATTCCCATCCATATCATTTTCGATATATTGCATAATCAATTCATAGTCAATGGCATCTTTAACAAATTCATTATCCATACCATTAATTTTCATTTTACCCAAAAAATTCTCACCATTTCCTGATTTCAAAGTAGCTTTAACTAAAGCAAGCGGCAGTTTAAGGTTGACTCTGTCCCCCTCTGACGATAGTGCTTTTACATAAAGAAATTTGGAAGAGCTTTTTTTAAGAACTTGAACTTCTTTGACTTCTTTACCATTAATTTCCACTTTCGTTTTATCCAAGGTCGATAACAATTCATTAGCTTCCGCTGCGGATATAAGCCCTTCGGCTAACATTTCTAATATTTTCATTCTTTCTTCATTCATATTTTTTCTCCTTTTTTTACTTAGTTTTAACTATCTTTTCATCGTTCTTACTTCAAATTTTTCAGTTGTTGATTAGCTTCGTCAAAAGAAATTTCCTTTTTCGCAAGTTTGTCGAGAATTTCTTGTCTTTGTAAAGCGGTCTTACTAGTTGCCTCGTCGCTAACATCAAAGCCCAAGTTTGATAAAACATCATTCAATAACTTTTTCACGGTTGGATATGATATGTTCATGTCTTTTTCAATAGCTTTGATATTACCTTGATTCTTTAAAAACAATAGAACAAAGGTTAATTGTTCTTTCGATAAACGGCATAATTTGTTTAAAGCAAACTCGCCATTAATTTCAACTCCGCAATTATGGCAATGCAAACGGGTAATTGTTAATTCTTCACCACAAATGGGGCATTTCGCAATAACTTCTTTTTTCATAACTCCTCCTAAAAAATGAATATTTGGACTTTCGCTTCTTCAGTTAGAACATCAATTTCAGTTCCGCTGCTATAATCTAGTAGGTTTTTGAAAGTTAGATAATCAATGTTAAGTCCTTTTTTATTAATCATCCGCATTAAGATTTTTTCACCCCAAGCAATAGGAAAAGCTAAAAAAAACAAAGTATTAATGAAGGCACTGAGCCAAGGGTGTTCACTCACACTCATATGAATTTTTATAAAACGCGCTCGTCGAAGTTTCTTTTGATAAAGTAGTTCGTAAGCAGCATAGGGAGTTAAGTTCCCTTGGGCAATTTTTTTAAGAATTCTTTTCTTCACCATTTCACCCCTTGATAATATCATATAATAACCAATTTATTTTGTCAAGCTAAAAATAAATATTTTTAATTTTGGAGTTGATTTTATTAATTTATACTTAAATTATTTTGCATAGAAAAAGGCCTTAATGAATCTAAGGCCTAAGTGTTATTTATTTTTTTCTAATAAATTGACGATATCGCCAACAGTGCGAATGTTTTGAGCAGCTTCATCACTAACTTGAACACTAAATTCATCTTCAATCGCCATAATTAATTCAACGGCATCAAGTGAATCAGCTCCTAAATCTTCCGTAATTTTAGATTCCAATTTAATATTTTCCTCTTTTAAATTTAATTCTTTCGCAATCAATTTTCTTACTTTTTCAAAAATCATAATAAACCTCCTCGATTTAGTTACTATTATATTTAAAAAAACGAAAAATGTCAACCAATATCAATGGAACTTATCATTAAGCTGAGCGGGAACAATGAATTTTATCGCTTTAGGAACGACTTCTAATGATAAAGTATCCGCCTTTCCCATTTCACCATCGATGGAAAAATTAAGTGGTTGTGAACACTTAATAACTACTTTCTTGCCTTGGCCATAGACGATGTTTTCCGCAACCTTCGGGGTTTCAAGGTGTCGTCCTGCTTTATAAGTACTAATCATCCTAATAAAGGCGAATCGGGAAATCTTCTTAACTAAAATGACATCAATAATGCCATCATCAATTTTCGCATGAGGCGCACAATAGAAACCACCACCATAACATATGGAATTAGCGACCGCACAAAGTAAAGCTTTTCCTTCATACAAAAAGAGATCATCAACCGTCAAAGTAAATTGATAACCCATTTTATTTAAAAAGGATACCAATACGCCCATAATATAGGAGCTTTTCCCCGACATTAGGGGCCAGCGTTTATATTTTTGCATTCTCACCACAACATCGGCATCAAAGCCGAGATTAAAGATGTTAATCGCATAACGATTATTAAAACGGATTAAATCGACAGCCATTGATTTGCCATTTATTTGTTGGGTAAAATCGAGAAAATCGGTAATTTCACCAAAGTATTTTACAAAATCATTCCCGGAACCCGATGGATAGCAAGCAATTTCCACATTATTGAAGCCAAAAGCACCGTTGACAACTTCATTTAAAGTGCCATCCCCACCACAGCTGAATATCCGAAGAGGAGCATCACCATGGTTAAGGCAATATTGATGAACAAAATCGCGACCATCATTAATTCCTTTTGTTAAGTAAATTTCGGTATTTTCTAAATTACCTAAAGCACGGATTTGTTCAATGATTGACCGACTGCGATCTTTTTTCCCAGCAGCGGGATTAATGACAAATAAGTATTTCATATTTTATTCCATCCCCATAAGCAAATTTTTAGCAAACTGAAAGAATTCGAAATTTAAAAATTCAGCAACCCTAATTGGTACATTGATAATTAATTGGTCAAAATAACCAAGCATCATTTTGACTGATAAAAGACAGTTTTCCAAACTAAGATATTTTGCGATTTCAAGATACTTACTTCGATAAGGTTCGGACAAATTTTGGTAAAACCCCTTTAACCCAATTCTAGCAAAATCAGGTTCAATAACGGTTCTTAAATAACAAGCTAAATCAGCAAACATGTGATTGGCCAAACGAAAGGCAAATAATAAATCTTGACGTTGATAGGCGGCATTAAATTCAACGGCAGCAAAGCAAAAAGAGTGGACAATATTGGCCGTTTCTTGACTGTTTAAACTTAAAGGCTTTTTTTGATAATCATCAAGGAGATGATGGGGGTCATAGATAATGGCAATATTGTCATAATAATTGATGTTGTCCATTTTAGTTACATAAAAATCAAAATGCAAACCATCTTCAAAAACGCAAACAATTTGCGGGGCCACAAAATAAGTTTCCGTAAAATATAAAATATGACCGTATTTGTTTAAATAATCTAATCGTTTTTTAAGAAATTGTTCATAGTTTTCATCAGCAACAACCACATAAAAATCAACATCGGAATATTGATCTTCAGTTTGGCGGGCCAGTGAGCCTTTTAAGAAGATTGCCATCGCCTTCCCATCGTTAATAATGGCTTGGGAAATGATTTCTACCGCTTTATATTGCTTCATGTTCAACCTCATTTTAGAAAATTATATCACTTTTTTTAAAAAAAACCAATAGCTTTTAACTATTGGTTTCATTATTGTTACTGGGTTGAATCATCGTTAATTCAATTCGGCTTTTAGCAACATCAACACTAACAACCCAAACTTTTACTATTTCGCCAACACTAACTTTATCAAGGGGATGTTTAATAAATTTTTTGCTCATTCTTGATAAATGGACCAAACCATCTTCTTTGACTCCGCAATCAACAAATGCTCCAAAATCAACAACATTTCGCACTGTTCCTTGCAATTCCATTCCGGGCTTTAAATCTTCAATATTTAAAACATCATTTCGTAAGATTGGTTTATCAAAGACATCACGAGGATCGCGCAAAGGAGCAACAAAAGCATCCAAAATATCATTGAAAGTGTATTCTCCAATATCTAAGTCTTTAATCAACTCCTTACGATCAGCTTTGTTGATGGCTTCAACCAATTCCGAAGAACCGATATCATTTTTAGTGAAACCTAGTTTACTTAAAATGATTTCCGCTTTTTCATAACTTTCCGGATGGATGCTCGTCATATCCAGTTTTTCTTCACCATCAGGGATGCGTAAGAAACCAATAGCTTGCTCCATAGTTTTAGGCCCTAGGCCTTTAATATTGATGTCTTTACGGTTTTTAAACATTCCGTTTTCATCACGATGCTTGACAATTAATTTAGCTGTTTTCGCATTTAAACCAGAAACTCTTTGCAATAAGGAATAGGAAGCACTATTGATGTTAACGCCAACGCTATTGACAGCCGTTTCAACCACAAAATTAAGTGAATCATTTAATTTAGACTGGCTGACATCATATTGATATTGACCAACTCCTATCGATTTGGGATCAATTTTCACAAGTTCAGACAGGGGATCTTGCAAACGGCGAGCAATGGAAACGGCTGAGCGTTCTTCAACGGCATAATCCGGAAATTCTTCCCTAGCAATCTCGCTTGCTGAATAAATAGAAGCACCTGCTTCATTGACAATGATATAATAAACTTCGCGGTCAGCAAGCTTTAAGGTATCAGCAATAAAACTTTCTGTTTCCCGGCTAGCTGTTCCATTGCCAATCGCAATGACTTCAATATCATATTTTTTAATTAAATTCAAAATCGTCTTAACCGATTTTTCAGTTCTTTCATCAGAAACTTGTTCTTTCACATTGCGTTGATTGGGATAAATAATCCCTTTTTCAAGAACTTTCCCCGTAGCGTCAACAACAGCTAGTTTACAACCAGTTCGATAAGCGGGGTCAACCCCCAATACTACTTTGCCTTTCATCGGCGGTGTTAATAAATATCGCTTTAAGTTTTCAGCGAAAACTTTGATTGATTGGTCTTCGGCTTTTTCTTTTAACTCAGAGCGGATTTCCCGTTCGATTGATGATCTAATTAAACGACGATACCCATCTTCAATAGCAGCCTTAACATAGTCAACCGAAATGGACACCGGTTCGGTATTGGGAATTATTTGCCGATGCAAGAACCGTAAAACATGTTCGACATCTTCATTAATTGCTACTTTTAAGACCTTTTCCGCTTCCCCACGATTAATGGCGAGAACGCGATGCAACTTATTCTTAATTGAACTAATTGGTTCACGATAATCATAGTACATTTCGTAAACCTTCTTTTCATCCAATGTTGAATCTTTAAGTGTAGCGGTAAGGTCCGCTCTTCGTTCAAAGAAACTGCGAATCCAGCGCCGATATTTGGGCTCATCAGAAACAATCTCGGCAATAATATCCATTGCTCCTTGAAGAGCTTCCTTAGCGTTTTTCACAACCAAATTATTTTTCTCTAGCTCTTCCGTTACTTCTTTAGTAACATATTTTTCGGCTTCCAGCAAAACATCGCCTTCAGTAGGAAAACTTAACAAATAAAGTGCCAAAGGTTCAAGACCTTTTTGTTTAGCATCAGTCGCTCGGGTTTTCTTTTTCTCCTTATAAGGCCGATAAATATCTTCTAATTCCGCTAATTTATTACATTTAATAATTTCTTGTTTTAATTCTTCCGTCAACTTTCCTTTTTCATCAATCAAGCGCATGATATCTTCTTTGCGCTCAGCTAATTTTTGCCCATATTCCCATTCTTGAAAAATAGCGCGGATTTGTTCTTCATCAAGGCCGCCGGTTACTTCTTTCCGATAACGAGCAATGAAAGGAACGGTCCCACCTTCTTCAATCAGCTTTAAAACGGCTTGAATTTGGTTTATCTTGACATTTTGTTCCGTCGCAATTTTATTTAATAATTGCTCATTGATATAATTTTTTTCTTCCATTTTTATATCCTCCATCAAATTTACAACATAATTATTATACCATTTTTGGCCTTTCAAGGCAACTTTTTTTTATTTTAGCAACTGCCATAATCGGAATAAAACAAAAAGCGTTGTTCTTTGCCTTACCATTTCCCGATTGCCTTTGAAGTGCCGATGTTCGATAATTTGTTGATTGTTGATTTTGATGCCATAATATACCAACCCCACCGGTTTTTCACTACTTCCACCACTCGGTCCGGCAATACCGCTCACAGCTACACAAACTTGGGCCTTCGTTTCTAAAAATAAACCGTTCAACATCTGTTCAATCGTTTGTTCACTGACAGCACCATATTGAGTGATGGTTGCTTCATTGACATGTAAGTATTTAATTTTGGCTTCATTACTATAAACAACAAAACTTTCTTTGATTACATCGGAAGCATGGGGAACATTAATTAATTTTGCTGCTAACATGCCCCCGGTACAACTTTCACCAAAAGCGATGGTCAAGTTGCGCTTTCTTAAAAGTGCAACAAGGACTTCTTCAATTTCCTCATTTTGTTCACTAATGATATAATCCTGCATTAGCTCTTTAAATTGGCGGTTTATTTCCAAAAAAGCTTCTTGAAAATTACCCGTCCCAACAATTTGGTATCTAATCTTTCCTAAACTGGCATAGGGTGAAATACTGACATAGGGGGTTTGACTAATGAGAGGCTTTAATAACTCTTCAAAAAAAGATTCACCATTCCCCATCACGAGATAATCTTTTGCTTGGATTACCATATTGGTTTTAGTTTTTAAATAAGGAATAACCGAATCAATGACCATGGGATTCATTTCATAAGGCGGTCCGACTAAGACAATATAAATCTTCCCATCTTGTTCAATAATCGCACCATCGGCCGTCCCTAAATGGTTTTCAATAATCAAAGCCTCTTTAGGAAAATAAGCTTGCTTTTGATTGCAAGGGGCCATATTATTCCCAAAATAATCCTTTAATAAGTTTTCGGCTTGTTTATTAACCGTCATTTTTAAATTTAAGCAATCAACCAACACTTCTTTTGTTAGGTCATCATGAGTGGGGCCTAATCCGCCAGTCGTAATCAAAATGTCCATGGTGCTGTTTTGAAAAGCCTTGATTTCTTGCTTGAGGGCTAGCTCATTGTCACCAACAACAACTATTCGAGCAGTTTCAATCCCTACTTTCCGTAGTTCTTTTGATAAAAAACTGGCATTGGTATTGACAATTTTTCCTTGTAATACTTCTTCACCAACATTAAGAATGAATGCTTTCATAAATACCTCAATTAAACATTGAACCGAAACAAAGCAATATCGCCATCTTTAAACATGTAGTCCTTCCCTTCGGAACGCATTTTCCCGGCATCACGAGCTTTGACCATGCCGCCAAAACGAATAAAGTCTTCATAGGCAATGATTTCCGCTCTAATAAAACCCCGTTCAAAATCAGTATGAATGATGCCAGCACATTGAGAAGCTTTCATGCCTTTTTTGAAAGTCCAAGCCCTAGCTTCTTTTTCCGTAGCCGTAAAATAGGTTGCCAATCCTAAAATATCATATGTTTGTTTGATTAACAAGTCCAAACCGCTTTCAGTCATCCCTAAATCAGAAAGAAACATTTGTTTTGTCTCCTCATCAAGACCGCTTATTTCTTCTTCAATCTTCGCACTGATGACAACAGTTGGTGTTGCCGTGCTTTCAGCATAAGTGCGAACTTTTTTTACATAATCGCTTTCATGATTAAGTTCTTGTTCGGAAATGTTTAAGACATAAATCATCGGTTTTAAAGTTAATAAACTATAATTCTTAACCAAAGCCATTTCTTCTTCATTAAGGTGGGCGCAAGTTGCAAAGTGACCTTCCTCAAGAACCTTTTTTATTTTATTAAGCGCTAAATATTCTGTTTCTGCGTCTTTTTCAACCTTCAGTTGGGCTTTCTTTTCAATTCTGGGAATTCGTTTTTGGACAATATCTAAATCGGCCAAAACCAATTCCAAATTGATGGTTTCAATATCATTAATCGGATCAATTTTGCCCGTCACATGGATGACATCGGAGTCATCAAAACATCGAACTACTTGGCAAATCGCATCTACCTCACGAATATGTGACAAAAATTGATTGCCAAGACCTTCTCCTAATGAAGCCCCTTTTACCAAACCGGCAATATCGGTAAAGGAGACGGTCGCCCGCACAACATTTCTTGGTTTAACCATTTCCACAATCCGGTCAAGTCGCTCATCTTTCACCTCAACGACCCCGACATTGGGGTCAATGGTAGCAAAGGGATAATTGGCCGCCAGCACATGGGATTTGGTAATCGCATTAAATAAGGTTGATTTGCCGACATTTGGTAAACCAACAATTCCCGCCGTTAAACCCATAAACAATTCCTTTCATAATACTATTATATTTTAACATAAAGATATAATTTTGACTACTTCTTTTTCGGTTGAAGTTCATGTAATTTTTTAGTATAATTACAAGCAAAGGAAAAATACTATGCATTATGATTTGTTGATTATTACCAATGCC
>Ga0116183_1000600_pt1 | contig 42047 bp, 29 predicted proteins | sample AD_UKC078_MetaG_FD_89753 | JGI IMG/M metagenome (GOLD analysis project Ga0116183, IMG submission 89753) | Active sludge microbial communities of municipal wastewater-treating anaerobic digesters from USA - AD_UKC078_MetaG | ecosystem: Engineered > Bioreactor > Anaerobic > Digestate | place: USA...
ACTCGGATGCGACCGCGCGCTACGCTGCCCCATGCTCGATGCGGAGAATCCGGACCCGGACCTCGACTGGCTCACGGTCTCGCGCCGGGGCGCCGCGAGCCTTGACGGGGCCCATCCCCCTTTCCCTGACCGTGTAATCGGTCAGTGACGGGGGGGGGAAGAGTCATCGTGTACGGGTACGGGGTATGGCCAACGTTCACGTTCTCCAAATCGGTATCGGTATCGGTATCGCTATCGCTATCGGAATCGGTATCGCTATCGGGTTCGGTATCGACTGTTGCGCCCACGCAGTGGCCCGCAGCGACAAGTGTAATGATGGCGGCGATTCCGATCCCGATCCCGATGGCGCCGCAATGGAACCCTGAAACGCATGACCTTCGATCGCACCCCTGTCACGAACCGATTACCCTGACCGTTGAGGTTTCTGGTTACAGGTTTTCGGCAGATGATGTATGATATCTTGTAAATGTTGAAACAACGAATGCGGGCAGAGCCCGCGACCTCACTTCGTATCACACAAAGACTCAAAGGACACAACGGTTTTTTCATGATCCCTTCATGTGAGAAACAGCTTGTTTTTTTATTGGCCTTATCGGTCGATAAGGCACCAAAGGAGGATGGATATGTCTTTTGAAATGTCCCGGAAAGGGTTCCTTGGTATGGGTGGTTCGTTTTTCGCCGCGAACGTATTCAGCGCAACGGCGCAGAAGGACAAGGACGGCAAGGTCATCGCGGGTTTCGATGAGACGGACGCAGGCAAAATCGCGCAGGTCAAGTGGGAACCGTTCTCCGACAAGAAGGTGCGCGTCGGCATCGCCGGGCACGGCATTTGCAAATTCGGCTGCTCGTTCGGCTACCAGAACCATCCGAACGTCGAGATCGTCGCGTGTACGGATCTCGATCCCGCGCGTTGCGCCGACATGCAGAAGCAACTCAAGGCGCCGCGGACTTTCAAGAGTTGCGAGGAGATGATCAAGGAGATGCGCGGCAAGATGGACGCGGTCTACATCGCGACCGATCCGCCGAGCCACGCGCCGCTTGCGATCCTGGCAATGGAGAACGGCATGCACGCGGTCTCGGCTGTTCCCGCATTCTGGGGCGACATTCAGGAGGAGTACGCGCAGAAGCTCGTCGATACCGTCAAGAAAACGGGGATGATCTACCAGATGAACGAGACGACCGCGTTCCGTCCCCAGTGTTTTGCGATGCGCGCGCTCTACAAGGGCGGCGCGTTGGGCGAAATCATCTATACGGAAGGCGAGTACTGGCATCATGGCTCAAGACCGATGGGCAGTTACAAAGGCTGGCGCAATTTCGCCGCACCGCAGTGGTACTGCACCCACGGCAACGGCTTCTACAACTGTGTCACCCACGGACACTTCACGAAATGCGCATGTCTGGGTGTGCCCACGCACTATGATGCCAAGAAGTCGTTCATCGGCAAGCCCGGCAACTACGGCAACATCTACGGTACGGAAGTCGCGCTTCTCAAGACATCCGAGGGGGGAATGGCCCGCATGGGACGCGGCGGAGATACGCCGTCCGCCATCCAAGAGACAGGACGCTGCCTCGGCACACGCGGACAATACGACGAGGGTTACAAGGGTGAGGCAACGAAGGAAGAGCTTGCCAAGATTGCCTACAATAAGCCGCCGTTGCCGCCGGGAGTGCCGGCAGGCGGACACGGAGGCAGCCACGGTTATCTTACGGATGACTTCATCCGTGCGATCCTGCTCGGCCAGAAGCCGGTCGTTGATGTCATCTGCGCGGTCAACATGACCATCGCCGGAATCTACATGCATCGCTCGGCGCAGAAGGACGGCGAATGGCTGAGGATTCCGCACTTCGCCATCTGACTCTGTAGGCCACAGGCAAACCGCCCGAATTGGTGTGTCGCGCCTGACGGGATTGACTCCCGGGGCGCGTGTGGTACACTGTCTCCCGTTTTAAACCAACAAGGAAAAAACCGTGAAAAAACCTGTCTCTGTGAAAACGTCCCGCGCGAGGAAGTCTGCGGGGAAAACGGCAAAATTCGTTTATTCGTTCGGTTCGGGGCGCTCCGAGGGTTCGGTCTCCATGAAGACCCTGCTCGGCGGCAAAGGCGCGAACCTGGCTGACATGTCCGGCCTGGGTCTGCCAGTGCCCCCCGGTTTCACAATCACCACGGAAGCCTGCGCGAAGTACTATGAGGTCGGCGAGAAGGCTTTGCACGCGTTGCTCCGCGATCAGGTGACGGAAGCATTGCGCAAACTCGAGAAAGCCACCGGCAAGACGTTCGGCCACGGCCCCAACCCGTTGCTGGTCTCCGTGCGTTCGGGTGCGGCAGCCTCCATGCCCGGCATGATGGATACGGTCCTCAATCTGGGCCTTAACCCCAAGACGGTCGAGGCGATGATCGAGCGCACGGGCAACCCGCGCTTCGTCTGGGATTCCTACCGCCGCTTCATTCAGATGTTCGGCAACGTGGTCATGGGCGTGGAGCACCACGAGTTCGAGCGGGAACTGGAGAACGTGAAACACGCCAGAGGGTACACGCTCGACACGGAACTCATGACCGAAGACCTTCAGGATGTTGTGGCGCGGTATATGAAACGGGTTCGGGAGATCAAAGGGTGCGCCTTCCCGACCGACGCGATGGAGCAGCTCTGGCGCGGCATTGACGCGGTGTTCGGTTCCTGGAACAACCCGCGGGCCATCAAGTACCGGGCGTTGAACGACATCCGCGGGCTTCTCGGCACAGCCGTGAACGTGCAAACCATGGTGTTCGGCAACTCCGGCTCCAACTCCGCCACAGGCGTGGCCTTCACGCGTGACCCCTCGACTGGCGAGCACAAGTACTTTTACGGCGAATACCTGATCAACGCGCAGGGCGAGGATGTGGTGGCCGGAATCCGCACGCCGCAGCAGATCACGATCCGGGGTTCGCGCGAATGGGCCAAGGCGCGCAACATCACCGAGGCGGTGCGCAAGGTGCAGTACCCGGCGCTGGAAGAGGCCATGCCCAAGGTCTTCAAGCAGCTTGACGCGATCCGTGTCAAGCTGGAACGGCATTACCGTGACATGCAGGACCTCGAATTCACGATCGAGGACGGCAAGCTGTTCATTCTGCAGACCCGCAGCGGGAAACGTACCGCGGCTGCGGCGGTGAAGATCGCCACCGATCTCGTCCGGGAGAAGATCATTGACGAAAAAACGGCGGTGCTGCGCGTCGAACCGGGTCAGCTTGATCAGCTCCTGCATCCGGTCTTTGTGCGCAGTGCCGAGGCCAAGGCCAAAAAGATCACCGTGGGCTTGCCGGCCTCGCCGGGGGCGGCCACCGGTCAGATCGTCTTCAACGCGGCGACCGCCGAACTGTGGGCCCGGGAGGGAAAGAAGGTCATTCTCTGCCGTATCGAGACCAGCCCCGAAGATATCGGCGGCATGAATGTCGCGGCCGGCATCCTGACCGCGCGCGGCGGCATGACCTCGCATGCGGCGGTGGTGGCCCGCGGCATGGGTAAATGCTGCGTCTCCGGTTGCGGCGAACTGCACATCAGTTACGACAAGAAAACCATCTCCTGCAACAAGCTGGTGCTGAAGGAGGGCGACTGGATCTCGCTGAACGGCTCGACCGGCCTGGTGTACGAAGGCCAGATCGAGACCGAGGATCCGAAGCTCACCGGCCCGTTCGCGATGATCATGGCGCTGGCGGACAAATACCGCAAGCTGGGCGTGCGGACCAACGCCGACACGCCGCGCGACACCGCCAAAGCTGTGGCGTTCGGTGCCGAAGGCGTCGGGCTCTGCCGCACCGAGCACATGTTCTTCGAGGGGGACCGGGTGATCAGTTTCCGCCGTATGATTCTGGTGGCCGAAACCGTCAAGAGCCTGCGGCAGGCGCTGGCCGAGTGTACGGACCCGGAAGAGCGTACCCGTCTGGAACAGGAGTTGGCTGCGCCGCTGAAACAATACCGGCAGGCGCTCAAAGAACTGTTGCCGCTGCAACGTAAGGATTTCATCAGCATGTTCAAGGCGCTCAAAGGGCGCCCCTGCACGGTGCGGTTGCTGGACCCGCCCCTCCACGAGTTCCTGCCGCATGACGAGGCCGGACAGGCCGAAATGGCGCGGGAGATGGACCTTGAGGTCATCCAGATCCGCGAGGTGGTCGAGTCCCTGCATGAGACCAACCCCATGCTGGGCCACCGCGGTTGCCGTCTCGGCATCAGCTATCCGGAGGTGACCGAGATGCAGGCGCGTGCGATCTGCGAAGCCGCGGCTGCGGTCAAAGGCTCGCAGCCCGAGATCATGGTGCCGCTCGTCGGTAACGTCAAAGAGCTGACCGCGCAAAAGGAACTGATCCACAAGGTTCTGGCTGATGTGGAACGGACCCGGAAAGTCAAACTGCCGATCCGGATCGGCACGATGATCGAGGTGCCGCGCGCAGCAGTCACCGCAGACCAGATCGCGGCGGAGGCGGACTTCTTCTCTTTCGGCACGAATGACCTGACGCAGATGACCTGCGCCTTCTCACGGGATGACGCGGGCAAGTTCCTCGGCGAGTATGTCGCGCGCGGGTTCTATGATTACGACCCGTTCCAAGTGCTGGACCAGGAGGGCGTGGGCCGTATGGTCGAAATCGCGATGCAGTACGGCCGCGGCGTGAAGCCGAATCTAAAGGTCGGTGTCTGCGGTGAGCACGGCGGCGATCCGAAGACCGTGGAGTTTTGCCACAAACTCGGGTTCAGCTATGTGAGCTGCTCGCCCTTCCGTGTGCCGATCGCGCGTCTGGCTGCGGCACAGGCCGCACTGCGAAGCTGAGGCGCGTTCCGCTCCGGCCGCCCTCATGCGCTTCCGGGCAAAGAGGGGGTGGCCGGTGACGGAAAACGCGGCCTCGTTCTTTGGGTTACGGTTGTGCGGCGGGCTCGCGGATGCGGATGGATCGGAACCACGTTTCATCCGTATGGTCGGTCAGCATGATGTGCCCCTTGATCTTGTCGCCGAAATCGGGAACCTCGGCAAACTTGCTGGCTGCCACGCCCGCCTTGACTTCGGCGCTGCCGAAGACGTACTCCAAAACCTTCCGGCCGTTGAGGCTGTGCTCGCACCGGTCGCCCCGCACAACGATGCGGGAGACATTCCACTCCCCCGCCGGTTTCAGCGGTTTGTCGGCCGCAGGCGGCAACACCGCATAGAACGAGGCGGTCCGCGCATTCGCCGGCAGTTTCACCCATTTCGCCGAGAGATCGTCGATCATTTGGTACTCGTAGCCCGGCGCGCCGGGACGCGCTTCGGTGACGCAGTACTTCACCCCGTTGTTTCCGCCGGGAGAGATCCGCCACTCCCACTCCAGTTCAAAATCCCCGTACGTTTTCTCCGTGATCAGGTCGCCTCCCCTGATCTTGGGTTTTTTGCGCAGCAGTCCCCCCTCAACCGACCATCCCTCGCCGGGCGCCGTTCCCACCGGTTTGCCGTACGGCCGCCATCCGGCCAGGCTCTTGCCATCGAAAAGCTCAACCCAACCATCCTGTCCGGCGCGGGACTCCAGCGCGGTTTCGATCGCCCTGACCACTTCGCCCGCCAATGCCTTGGACCCTGCGGCAGTGTAATGCACATCGCGGGGGCGCCCTCCCATAGCGAGGCGCCGTTCGGGCGGACCGACGAACGCGTGCAGATCGTTGACCGGCACCCCCGCACCCCGCATGACACGCAGCGCCGCTTCGTTGTAGGCGACCTCACTGCCCGCGATACGGATCGCCGTCCCCTCCGGAACCGGTGTGGTCGAACACCAGATCAACCGTGCGCCGGTTGTTTTGAGCCGCCGCACCAGCGTGCCCAGATTCGTCTCGTACTGTTCCACCGGAACCCACTGACGGCCCTTGGCGACATCCGTAGCCTTGCCCTGATCGTCGATATATTTGAGGTCGTGCAGCCCCCAGTTGAAATGGATCACATCCCATTTGCCGGTACCGAGCCACGTTTCCAGATGCGCGAGGCCCGTGGCGGTCGCCTGATTGTTGCCCGGCGCGTGCACAATTTCCATCCGGTTCGAGAGCGCCGCCTTGACGAACGGCGTGTACCCGAGCGAAATCGAGTCGCCGATGATCAATACGCGAGGCCGCGACTCCGTCTGCGCGCGCACCGCGCACAGCGCTCCCCCTGCCATCACAGCGCAAACCGCCAACCCAATCATCTTGTTTTTTGTCCCGGTCATCCCGTCCCTCCCGTTCCCGCACTGGCGCTGAACGCATTGAACACTCCAGCCAGCCCCGTTTCCACCCGAGCGGAACCCCAGGCGGGCAGCGTGTCTCTTTTGTGTGGCGGACAGTGTAGCACACCCCTCAACCGAGCACAATTCCTTGCTCGGAAACGGGAGACCGGAATGCCCTTGAAAAAGAGGGTTGACTGTTACCATACCCCCGCCAATAATAAAGCACTGAAACAGGGTGGGGTCGTATTTTGTTATCCGGCCGGACGGGATTTCCCGGCTGAACGTCACAACCCCGAAACGGAAACACGCATCATGATCCGAAAATCACTCATCACCGGCGGTGCCGGATTCATCGGCTCCCATCTCGCGCGGCGGCTGCTGGCCGCAGGGCATGAGGTCACCGTCATCGACAACCTCTTCACAGGGACCAAGGCCAACATCTACGACCTGCTGGACAACCGCCGCTTCACCTTCATCCTGCATGATGTGACGCAGCCCTTCTGGGGACAGTTCGACGAGGTGTACAACCTCGCCTGTCCGGCCTCGCCCATCCACTACCAGCGCAATCCCGTCGAGACCCTCAAAACCTCCTTTCTCGGCATCATGAATGTGCTGGAGCTTGCGCTCAAGACCAAAGCCCGGGTATTCCATACCTCCACCTCGGAGATCTACGGCGACCCGGAAATCCATCCCCAACCGGAATCCTACTGGGGCAACGTCAACTCCATCGGTGCACGGAGTTGTTACGACGAAGGCAAGCGCGCCGCCGAAACCCTGTGCGCCGACTACGTGCATGAGTACGGCGTGGACGTGCGTATGATCCGCATCTTCAACACCTACGGGCCCAACATGCATCCGCAGGACGGCCGCGTCATCAGCAATTTCATCATGCAGGCATTGCGGAACCAGGACATCACGCTATACGGCGACGGCTCACAGACCCGCAGCTTCCAGTATGTCGACGATCTGATCGACGCGATCCTGCGCTTCATGGCGCTGGACCACAAAAAAGTGAAAACTTTCTTCGAAGGCCGGGCCATGCGCGTGCCGGTCATCAACATCGGCAACCCCGGCGAGTACACCATCCGCCAACTCGCCGAGGAGACCCTGCGGCTTTTACCCAAGAGCCGGAGCCGACTGGCGTTCCATCCCCTGCCGAAGGACGACCCTCGGCGGCGCAAACCCGACATCACGCTGGCGGGTGAATTGCTCGGCTGGGCGCCATCGGTCACCCTGCCCGAGGGGCTGGCCAAAACGATCGCTTATTTCCAGAACCTCGTTTGAAAAGAAAGGGGGAAATCCCGCCATGCCCTTCCCGCAAGCCGTTCTTCCGCTTTTAAATCTCGTCTGCGGTTTGGCCTTGGGCGCCGCGTTGTCCGTTGCGGCGCAAACGGAGCAGCCCCCGCCTCCGAGTTGGGGAGAGATTGGCCGCGTCAACATGCGGGGCGGCCTGAGGATCTTCTGGAACGTGGGCGGCAAAGACCACAAGGCCAACGAGCGCGAAGCTCTGGCGCGCGGGTTCGAACCCGTCGACCTGTTGAACACCTACTCTGACTACCCCGGAAAGCAACGGGAAAAGATCATCCCGAACGGGAAGAATCCTTGGGCCAAGCCACCGCAATTCGAGCGCATCATCCGCCGCAACATCGCCATGAAACAGGGACGCGGACTGTTTGTCCACGACATCGAGTTTGACTTCGATGAGGAGCCGGAGGCCCTCTGGACCAATCCGGTATTGCGGGCCGCATCGGGCGCGGACACGGTGGAGGCGTTCCGCAAGGCCTACTACCGCGAGTGGGGCACCTGGTATACCCTGCCTTGCCGCTGGGCCAAAGAGGCCTTTCCGCACCTTCCGGTGGGGATCTACGGCCCGCAGCCCTTCCGGCGCGACTACTGGGGAATCTGCGGCAAGGACGCGCAACAGATCGACGGCACGCACAAAACCGATGCCGAATTGTGGCAGCACATCGATCCGGCGGTGGATTTCTGCATCGCGAGCCTCTACTGTTTTTATGACCGCCCGGACTCGGTCTTCTACATGGGCGCCAACGTGGAGGAGAACGCGCAACGGATGGCGCTGACCGGAGACAAGCCACTCTATGCCTACCTCTGGCTCCGCTACCACAACAGCAACAAAAAACTCGGCACACGCGAAGTCGATGATTATCTGGCCGAGTCCATGGCCATCCTGCCCTTTTTCTGCGGGGCGCGCGGAGTCGTTTTGTGGGGATGGGAACCCAAAAGCACGGGACAGCCCTACCGCACGCTGCCGCTTTTCATGAAGAGTCTGGAACGGGTGGCCGGCGTGTCGGAGGAACTCGGCCGCGCACGTCCGTTCCATGACGAACCGGTACACGCCGCCTGGAAAGCGCGACGGCCGCTGATCCGCAGGCTGCGCGTCACGGAGGATGTCTGGCTGGTGCTCGCGACCGATCCCTGGCAGGAGGAGGGCGCGGAACGCACGCTCCGCGTCTCCTGCGGCACACGGGCCTTTGATCTCGCGGTCCGCGGCAAACACACCGAGATCTACCGGATCGACGGCGGGAACGCGGAACGCCGCTGACGCGCGGGACGCGGGAGACATAATCGGTTCGCGACGAGGGTGCAAAAGGAAAACTTGTTTTCATCGCACCTTTTCAGCTTTTTGGCCCGATTTATGCTTTACTATTGATGCTTTATCAACATTCCCGCCTCCCGATTTTTTGGGGAAACCCGAGTGGCAACCGGAGGAAAGAGAGTGCGGAACGCGTTCACAAACCCGGCGTCCCTTTTTTGTCTCATTCTGGAAAAGGGACAGACAAGATACGATTCGCTGTTGCGCAACCGTATGAAGGCATCCGCGATAGTCAGGGATTTACGGAGCATCCGAACCAAGTTCAGTCTGGTGACAGGATCCATCCTGCTGATCCTGCTGCTGGTTTTCTATCTGGGCGGACGTTTCATTCTCGTGCACATGCTTCGCAATGCCGAGAAAAGCATCCAGATGATCGGTTCCGAGGTGGAGAATGTCGTTTACGCCGAGGCCGGTAACCTGCGGAAGAGGGTGGACAGTCTAGCGGACGCGTTTGCGGCGGCGGGAGAATCGGATGCGGAGACCCTGCTGCAGTGTCAGGTCACGCCGCAAAACGGGGATGCGCTAGCGCATTTCGCGGCGTTGCTGAATACGGACGGGAGTTTCCGGAAAGGGTTTTTCCGGTTGCCGGACGGACAGGCCGAACCGGTCGGGGCAGAAGAGATGGCCCCGTATCTGCAAACGTCGGCTCCGCTGCTCAACAACCGCCTCACCGCCTCGCATATCCCGACCGGCGTGATCATCCTGCGGGGGAAGCCGATTCTCATTGCCATGTCGCCCATAGAGGAGGGCGGGAGCGGAACCCAAGGGTTTCTGCTGATCGGCACCCTCTTCAGCAGCCATCTGGTTCTTGACCGCATCCACCAGGTGACGCACGGCATGCAGGTGGCCGTTCATGACAAACGTGTCAAACCGGACTCTTCGGACAAGCGCTTTCCGTCGGCGCAACCCAACGGACTTGCGCCGATCTTCTCCGGAGCGTTGAACTACCACTCGGGCGGATTCTGGCATCTGGGCGAGAACGCCTTTGAGGCCGTGATCCCGATCCACGACATCCTGGGCCGACAGGTCACCTCCATCTCGATCCGGTTGCCGCAAACCTTCTCCTCGATCGCCAGCATCGCACTGGGATGGCTCACTGTGTTTGTGGCGTCGGTGGGCATCATTTTCGTGCTGCCAATGTTCTGGCTGCAGACGCGGATCGTGCTGAACCCGCTGTCCTTGCTGACCGACCAGATCCGAAAGATCGGCGAGCGGCCCCTCGACAACCACACCCTCGCAATCGACTGGCCGCGTAAAGACGAGTTCGGCATGTTGGCGCAGAGTGTCAACGGCATGCTGGAGGCCCTCGCGCGCAAGTCGCGGCAGGTCGGGCAGATCGAGCAGCAGCAGCGAGCCCTGATCGCGGGCATGCCGGACGGCCTGTGCGTGTTCGACAAGGAGGCCCGTCTGATCACCATCCACAAACAGCCCGACAGCGAGCCGCCGATCCCGGGCCTGATCGTGGACCATCCGATCGGTCCGCCCTTCTTCGAAGAGAAAGAATGCGCCACCCTGCGTCGGGCGATCGCGAAGGCCTTGGCCACGGAAAAACCGCAACGGACCCTGCTCGCGTATCAGACCCCCGAAGGTGCGGCACGCCGGTTGGAAGCGCGCGTCTGCCGGATGGACGGGGCCCGCGTGCTGGTGATTTTCCGCGATATGACCTCCGAGAGCCGTGAACGCGAGATCCGGATGCAGATGGAGAAGCGCCTGACCAAGATCCGGAAGATGGAGAGTCTCGGAAATCTGGCGGCCGGCATCGCGCATGACTTCAACAATATCCTCGCAATCATCCAGAACACGGTGGAGATGACGTGGGAAACGCCCGACCCGAAAACACGGGAGGCGGTCACAACCATCTGCCAGGCCACGGACAAGGGTGCCGCGCTGACGCGGGAGTTGATGACCTACGCCGGCCAGACGAGCATCTCCTTCAAACGCGACGATCCCAACGCCCTGATTCTCGATCTGGAGAAACTCATGGGCGGCGTGGTCGCCCCCAACGTCTCCATCGAACTGAAGCTAGCCCCGAACCTGCCCCAGGTCGACACGGACCCGCATCAGTTCTGGAAAGCCCTGATCAACCTGCTCAAGAACGCCTCCGAGGCGATGGACGGTGCCCGCGGCCACATCCGCATCAGCACTTACCCGTTCACGCTTACCGAAGGCAATCTCGGCGCTTTTTTCAGCACACACGCGCTATCCCCAGGCAACGGAGTCGTATTCCAGATCGACGACACCGGTTCCGGCATCCCGCGCGAGATGATCGCCCACTTGTTCGAACCCTTCTTCTCGACCAAATCCGTGGGCCGCGGGCTGGGGCTGGCAACGGTTTTCGCGATCATCGACGCGCACAACGGCGGCATCGCCATCGATTCCGACCTCGGCAAGGGCACGACCTTCCGCATCTGGCTTCCGGCTGCGGACAAACCCGCAGACGAAGACCGCGCGGAGGTCCGGAACGCCCTTCAGACGGCATCCCCCTCCGCACTCCGCAAAACGGCCGAGGCGCAATCCCCGGCCGCGCCGCCGTCGATCCCCCGTGTCCTGCTGATCGAGGACGATCCGGCGATCCTGCTCAGCACCGCCATCGTCCTGCGCTCGCTGAACGTCGACCCGCTGACCGCCGCCACCAAACGCGAGGCTCTGGCGGTTTTCCGAAAACAGGCCGACTCCATAGCCCTGGTGTTGCTGGACGCGCATATCGACCATCTCGACAACGTGCGGCTGCTCTCGACCCTGCGCCTGCACAACCCGAAAGTGCCGGTCGTGGTGATCTCGGGGTACAACGAGAAACGTATCCGGGAGATGTTCGCCTCCGAGACGTACGAGGGCTTCCTGGCCAAGCCTTACACCCGCGACGAACTCAAGAGCATGCTCGAACGCTTTATCCTATAATAAATAATAAACGGCAGGTGAGCGTGCGAACTCGTTTTCGTGTACGTGGACTTGCGACCCGCGACATTCGACTTGCGGCGTTTGGGTTGCCGGCAAGACGACCGATCCCTCCGATCCGCCTTTGCGGGCGAAGACGCCCGTTTTTGATTGGCCGTATCGACCGACAAGGCGCTAGACAGCAGCGGGCACGATCTTGGAAAACACATGCTGCCACATTTTGGGGTGCACCAGATAGAAGTGGCACGGTTTGCCGATGCGCGCGGACACCTCGGCCTGCAGATCCCGGTTCAGCGGATTCAGCACCGCAACCAGCACCTCGCCGCCAAGGAGCGCGAAAGGCAGAACCCCCATGACATGGATGAACACCTGGGGCAGCAGCGCGACCGCCTCCGGTTGGGGCTCGAACAGTTCGATCGGCAGAGGCGGGACCTCGCTCAAACGATGCATCGACTCCATCACCCGTTCCGTCAGTTCCGGATGCTGCTCGTCCAACAGCGCCAGGGCCGAGATCAAAACCGGCGTGTCCGTCACCGGACGCTCCGTCAGCACATGGAGCACATCCATGCAGGTCTCCTTCGGCAGGAACTCGTTCTCCTTCCAGAGCCAAACCAGATCCATTTCCGCCGCCGAGGCGGAGCGCGAAAGCGCGTGCACCTCGACCCCGGTCTCCTGAAAGGACGGCAGACCGCTTCCCGGCACCTCCGCCGCCGCACCGGACACCGCGCCAGCCAGCCCGGCAACCTCCCGCTGGAACTCGCTCTTGAGAATCTGGCCCTGCACCAGCTCCGCCACGCGCTCCACCGCGGCGCGTGCGCCGGGGTCATCCGTAAACGCGCTCAGATACCCGGCGATCACTTGGGCGTTGTCATAATCCTTCTCGCGCAACAGCGTATCCGCCAGCCGGATCAGACAATCGCGCCGTTTTTCCGTCTGGCCGGTCTGCTCATAAGCCACGGACAGGAACTCGAGACTCGTCCGGTCATCCGGCATGGTCTGAAGCATCTGCTCGAAAAACGCGATCGCCTCGCTCATTTTCTGTTCTTGTTCCGCCATGTCAGCCTAAACTCCTTCTGCTTTTTTATTTAAGCAGAAAACATGCCGACCCGGATTTCCGGGCAGAAAGAGGGCGCGCCCCTGTTGACCGGATCGATTCTGGCACCTTATCTGCTAATAGATGTTACGCCTCTTTCGGTCAGGGGAGTACTCGAACAACCGGTGCAAATGTCCGGGAAAGCGCTCCTGCCGCAGATGGCATGGACAAGGGACAGAATACCGGAAAACCGGAAAAAACGATGCCGCAACACATCCATTACCCCAGTTTCCAGAGTGCGTTGCTCCGACGCGGGGTGCTCTCGGAAGAGCAGCTTCAGAAGGCACAGGAAGAAGCGGGCAAAGTCCCGCTGGAGCGGTTTCTGCTTCAGAACCGGCTGGTTCCGCCAGATGTGTTCGCGCTGACGGCCGCAGCCTATTTCAACATTTCGCCCATCACCCTGCCGCCCGGCCTGATCCTGCCGAGGGAGTTGCTCGATTTAGCCTCGCCCCAACTCTGGGCCAGACTGAAAGCCGCGCCGCTCCTGCGTCTCGGGAAACGGCTGACCGTGGCTTTCGGAGACCCGTTCGATCTGCTGGCCCAAGAAAAGGTGGCGCGGGTCACGCGGCTGGAGATCGTGCCGCTCGTGGCACCGGAAAAAGAGGTGATGGACGTGCTGGGGCGGGTCCAGAGCCAGCGGGACGCGGAAAATCCCGATTTGGCCATGGAAAACATCATGAAGGTGTCGGACGCCGACATCGAGTTCTCCAGCGAGCCGCAGCATCAGGAAGAGAACATCGACAAGACGCTGGAGACCGCGGAGGAGGCGCCGGTCATCCGCATGGTGAACATGATGCTGGTCGAGGCCCTGCGTATCGGTGCCAGTGACATCCATTTCGAGGCCATGGAAAAAAGCTCCCGCCTACGCTATCGGATCGACGGGGCGTTGATCGAGCGCCCCAGCCCGCCGAAACCGCTTCACAACGCGATCGTCTCGCGCATCAAAATCATGTCGGACCTCGACATCGCGGAGCGGCGCAACCCGCAGGACGGCCGGTTCAAAGTCCGGGCACTCAAGAAAGAGGTCGATATCCGCGTGAGCATCCTGCCCACCATTCATGGCGAAAAGGTGGTGATGCGCACACTCGACAAGAGTAACCTCGCCCCCAGTCTGGCGGCACTCGGCTTGGACGATTTCGCCTTCAAGGCCATGAAGTTCGCGATCGATCAGCCACACGGCATCATTTTGGTGACCGGCCCGACCGGATCGGGCAAAACCACAACGCTTTACTCCTGCCTGCAGGATTTGAACCAGCCGGACGTCAACATCATCACGGCCGAGGATCCCGTGGAGTATCAACTCCCCGGTGTGAACCAAGTCCATGTCAACCAGCAGACCGGCCTGACTTTCGCCTCGATTCTGCGCTCCGTGTTGCGGCAGGATCCCGACATCGTGCTCGTCGGTGAAATCCGCGACGGCGAGACCGCGGACATCGCGGTCAAGGCCGCGCTCACGGGCCATCTGGTGTTGAGCACGCTGCACACCAATGATGCGGCCGGCGTGATCGCCCGCCTGGTCGATATGGGGGTCCCCCCGTTCCTGATCTCCTCCTCCCTGATCCTGGCCCAGGCCCAGCGCCTCTACCGTAAACTCTGCCCGATCTGCAAGAAACCGTGCGAGGTGAACCCGGACGTGCTCGCCGCCAACCGCATCGACCCGGCCTTTTTCGATGGCGTAACGCTTTATGAGGCCAGCGGCTGCGCCAAATGCAACGGGATCGGCTACAAGGGACGGGGTGCCGTGATGGAGGTTCTGCCTGTCACCGATTCGATCCGTGCCGCCATCGGCCGCGGCGCGGACTCGGCCACTCTGCGTGATCTGGCAGTCAACGAGGGCATGGTCACGTTGAAAGACGCGGGCATGATGAAAGTCCGGAATGGCATCACCTCACTCCATGCCGCGCTCGAGGTGACCGGCGGAGAATAATGACACGCCCGCCCTGCGGGCCATCCGGGAAAGGGAGTCGACGATGTCAGAAGCCAGACAGAAAAGCCGCGAGATCCGGGTATCGGGGATCGGACAGATCCGAAAGAGGGAGTTGATCCCCTTCACGCGGCAAACCGCCAGCATGCTGAACGCCGGCATGTCGGTCTTGGCAGCCGTCTCGACTCTGGAGGACCAATGTACCCACCCCGGATTCCGCATGGTTCTGAAAAATCTCCGCGAGAGTATCGAGAGCGGCTCTCCGGTCTCCGAAGGGTTGCGCCACTTCCCGAAAATTTTCGATGACATGTACGTCAACATGGTCGCCGCGGGTGAAAAGAGCGGACAGTTCGCACCCGTGCTGAAACGACTGGCCGTGATGCTCGACTCCTCCGCGCGCCTTGTGCGCAAGGTCAAATCGGCCATGACCTATCCGGCCGTGATCATGGGTCTGGCCATCCTGATCGCGGGCGGGCTCGTCACCTTCGTCGTACCGGTTTTCGCCGAAATGTTCTCCGGTTTCGGCCAGAAACTGCCCGCCCCCACCCGGTTCCTTGTGAATATCAGCGATTTCGTCCGAAACCGGTGGTATGTGCTGCTCGGGGTGGCGCTCGTTGCCATCGTCGGGTTCCGCAAGTGGGTCGCCACCCCGCAGGGCCGCTACACCTTCGACAAATTCATGCTGCGTCTCCCGGTCTTCGGCCCGCTCACCCAAAAAGTCGCTGTGGCGCGTTTCTGCCGACTGTTCGCGCAGATGCTCACCAGCGGCGTACCGATTCTGGACGCCATGCAGATCGTCGCCTGTTCGATGGGCAACAAAGTCATCGAAAGCTCGATCCTCGCGGCCCGTTCCGGCATCGAACAGGGTAATACGCTTAGCGCTTCGCTGGAGGGGAAGCCCAATCTACCGCTGCTTATGGTCCGCATGATCGCCGCAGGCGAGAAGAGCGGCCGGATCGACGAGATGCTTGAAAGTGTGGCCGACGCCTATGATGACGAGGTCGAGACCACCCTCGCCACCCTCACCTCGCTGATGGAGCCGTTTCTCATGGTCTTTCTCGGCGTGGTCATCGGCGGCATCGCGATTGCCATGTTCCTGCCGATCTTCATGCTCGGCTCGGTGGTCAGCGGCGGCGGATGATCCCCGCCCCGAATCCCGAAAACGTGTTCTTGAGTTCGGTACCCCCTTATCCTATACTAAGTTGACTTTTATCGGGTACCTGCGTGGACATGTTTCAATATGGCTAAAATTCTGATTGTCGATGATGAGGCTCGGATCCGTATGCTGTTGCAAAGCCTGCTGAAGGCCAACGGCTATGAAGCATCCACAGCCAAGGATGGCGATGAGGCTCTTGCGCTCCTGAAAAAGGAGGAGTTTGATCTGGTCATCACTGACCTGCGCATGGTCCCCATGGACGGCATGATGCTCTTTCGTGAGATCAAAACCCTCTTCCCCTCCATGCCGGTGATCCTGCTGACCGCCTATGCGTCGGTCGAGACCGCAATCGAGGCGATGAAAGGCGGAGCCTTCGATTACCTGACCAAGCCCTTCAAGGTTGACGAGATGCTCGCCACGGTGCGCCGGGCCGAAGAGCACGCCAAGACGCATACCGCCGTGGTCTCGACCGACCCCAATGCGCCGCTGCGCTACCAGTTCGAGAACCTCATCGCCTCGAACAGCGCCATGATGCAGGTCTGCGAGATGATCCAGCGCGTCGCGCCCACCGCGGCCACCGTGCTCATCAACGGGGAAAGCGGCACCGGCAAAGAGGTCATCGCGCGCACCATCCACAACACCAGCCAGCGTCACGACAAGCCTTGGGTCGCCATCAACTGCGCGGCGCTCCCTGAACCGCTGCTCGAATCGGAACTCTTCGGACACGTCAAAGGGGCCTTCACCGGCGCCCATGTCGACAAAGAAGGCCTGTTCGAAACCGCCAGCACCGGCACACTGTTTCTGGACGAGATCTCATCCCTGCCTCTGGTGCTGCAGGGCAAACTGTTGCGCGTGCTGCAAGAGAAAGAGATCCGGCGCGTGGGAGACACGAAGAACATCGCAGTGGATGTGCGGGTGATCGCCGCCAGCAACACCAATCTGGAGCATATGGTGGTCCAGGGTAAATTCCGGGCCGACCTCTATTACCGTTTCGCGGTCATCACCCTCGACATCCCCCCGTTGCGCGAACGGTTAGAGGATATTTTGCCGCTGGCCCGCCACTTCATCCGCATCGAATCCGCAGGCTCCAAGACATTGCCCACCATCTCCGAGGAAGCCGCCGATCTGCTGCTCGCCTACAAATGGCCGGGCAACGTGCGCGAACTGGAGAATGCCATCAAGCACGCGGTGACGTTTCTGGAGGAGGATGTCATCACCCCCGAACTCCTGCCCCCGCGCATCGTCACCCGCGCAACAGAGGCTAAATCCCAACAGCCCCTTCAATTCCCCCCGGGCAGCAACACATCGCTGAAAGGGTTCCTTAAACTCAAGGAGAAGGAGTATCTCGAACAGATCCTCACTTCCACCAAAGGCGACAAGGAAAAAGCGGCCCAAACCCTTCAGGTCAGCCTGGCCACGCTCTATCGGAAACTTTCCGATGAAGAGCCAGCCTCATCCTAAGAATGCGGATTTTTTGCAGTTTTGCAAAAAAGACCTTTCATTTTTGAGAAAAGCGGACGGTCAGCCGTTCCCGGTTTCGCCTAAATCTGCGTGTGTTTCTGATTTGGCACGATGTCTGCTAAATTCATTTCGCTACCGACAAGGTGCCGGTCGCGCAGAAAACGAGTGCAAAGTAGTGAAGGAACAAACCATGAAACAAAACCGCAAAGGTTTCACGCTTGTTGAAATCATGATCGTGGTCGCGATCATCGGCATCTTGGCCGCTATCGCTATCCCGAACTTCATCAAGTCGCGCAAGCAGTCACAGATGAATGCCTGTATCGCGAACCTGAAGCAGATTCAAGGCGCTAAGGAGCAGGCGCTTCTGGCTGGCATAACCACCCTTAATACAAGTACCCTGTTCGGGTCTGACAAGTACATCAAGGTTGAGCCTACGTGCCCGGCAGGAGGAAGTTATACGATTGGCGATTCCGATACCGATCCGACCTGTCCGAACGCGGCCGCGGATACCGCCTACCCTCACGCGCTGCCAGCTGGCACTTAAGGCGACGGGACTGGTGGCGAACAGCCCAGTTCTTGCATGACTGGTGCGGTCTGCTGACCGATGTTTAACACAAAGCAAGACATCCCGATCCGGGATGTCTTGCTTGTTTTAATTAAGTCCCCGGCCACAATTTATGCCGCACGCGCGGCATGAAACGAAGCCGTGACTTTCCGCGTGTTCTTGTGTCCCGTGGTGAAATGATCGATCCCGATAGCGATCCCGACCCCGATCCCGATTCGGATGAAACCATGAAACCATCGATCCCGATACCGATACCGACCCCGATTTGGATGAAACCATGAAACCAGAAACCAAAGAGCGTCGGAAGTTCACCTGCTGCCCTCATTCGGGCTGGTAGAACCAATACCCGAAAGCCGCGTGATCCCCGTAGAGGGAGATCCGGGGCCGTTCTTGGCACACCGCCCCGGCAGGCAACTCGAATGACGCTTCGCAGAACATGGGCGCGGACGGCAGGGGGTTAAGCGGCAACGAGACCACACCCGCATCGGCACCATCCACCCGCACGCGGAGTTGCAGCGGAGTGACAAAGGTGAAGGTCTGCCGTCTGGCGCGCACGCCGATCCGCACCTCGGTTTCCACGCGTTCGGCGGTCCGAACGATCACGCGCACCGGTTTGCCCGGCGTCAGCCGCGGCGAGAAACTCACCCACCCCACCACCATACGGCCCACATCGAACAAGGTGTTCGTGCCCATCGCAAAGGGGATGTAGGTCACGCCATGATAGCGGCTCTCCGCCGCAAACCCGCATCGCCGCTCCTCCTCCGCATAGCCGACATCCACCCGATCCGCCAGGCGCCAGCCCCGGACTTCCTTGTCCGCCAGATGCGGCGCGCGCGCGCCATCGAGCGGAGACCACACGGCTTGCCGCATCTGGTTCTCATCCACGCCCAACGCGGCCACCGGGCCGCACAGCACGGCGATGTCGGAACCGCCGAATTCGGTTTGCGCGGAGGGCAGCGCCCAATAATCGAACCGGCGTTCGGGATGGTGCTTGAGCCGTTCCAGATTCGTCACAACTTCGGGCGTCATCCAATCCGGCGAATAGAGTCCGGAAAGATGAGCGTAACTCCGTCCCGGCATCCCGTAGGCGAGATTGCAGACCGCCCCGCCGACCCGCGCCCCGGGCGGCAGCCGCGCATGCGCCTCTTTGGCGAATTCGTAACAGGGGTGGGTGATCAGGCAGGCCGTATGGTATAGGGTGACCAGCCAGGCCGCGTTCAACATCTGAAACGCGGCCACGATCAGCAAGAGGCCCCAGCGACAAACCGCGGTCCGGCCCCATCCCCGTCCGACCCGCATAGCACCCGCAGCGGTATACACCAGCCACACCGGCATCAGCCATGCCAGATAGCGGTCCACATTGGTGTTCTGCCATCCGCTCGAAGCAACCACCCCCACCCCGGCCGCACAGGCGCTCAGCCACCATACCTCTTTCCAGAGCCCCTCGCGCCTCCGGGGTAAGGTCACCAGCCCGATCCACGCGCAAAGCGCCCCGATCAGCGGCACATAAAAACTTTCGCGCGGCAGAGCATCGGGCAGGCCGAGCAACAACTCGCGCAGGATCCGCACCATGTCGCCCAGCGTCAAGTGCAGGGCCGAAAAGAAATCGTACTGCTTAGCATACCCTTTGTGAATCACCGACAGGAACTGGGCGTGCCCCGTGAGTCCGTAATTGAATGCGAAAAGGCCGGCGGAGGAGAGGAGCCCCACCACGGCCGCGACCCCCTCCTGACGCGTCACCCTTTGACGCATGCCCCACCGCTTGAACACCAGAGCCGCGGCAAACAGTACGGAGAGGAGCACCCCTTCGGGACGGCACCACGGCGACAGACCCAGCAGCACCGCGAAACCGGCCATTCTCCCACTCAGCAAGGTGAAGAGGAGTCCCGAACTCAATGCCATGAAAAGCCCGGCATCCGATTGCGACAGCGCACTGTAAGCGGCCTGGCCGCTCAGCGCCACCAGCGCGCAGGCCGCGAACCGGTTACGCGGGGAACGGATTTGCCGTACGATGATCCCGGCCCAACTCACGAGGAACAAGAGATACAACAGGGCGTTCAGCGCGAATCCGGCAGTCAGGAGCGCGTCGCCCTTGGCCCCGAGTTTATAAAGCAAACCCAGCGCAAAGGGGTAGAGGTGCGAGGTGCTGCCCGTGGAGGGGCGGTCGCCCGGCGTATAAACGAAAGGGTGCCCCTCCGCCACCTGTCGCGCGGACTGGCAGTAGAGAAGGGTGTCCGGCTGGGGCGCCGGCAGATGAAAACCGTCCGTCGCCAACGAGCCGGCCACATAATAACCGGCGATCTGCAACAGCCCGCACACCACCATCCCCTTGGCAAGATTATTTTTATGAACCCAAGATCCGATGCTCATTTTTCATTTTGTCAGCGGTACGATTCCGAAATGATACGCGAGTCCGGTGTGAGGGATTCGGGGAGGCCCGAGATCCGGCTCATATACGCCACCAGCTGATTGACACGTTCAATGCTCTCCTCCGCCATCTTGATCAGATCACACTGCAAGGGGGTCAACGCGCCCGCGCGTTTCGTTTTGAGCATTTCGATCACACCGGTCGAGACCGTCAGCGGCTGCACGATCTCCTGATTGAGTTCGGCGTAGCGATCAATCAGTTCGGCACGGGTGAGCTTCAGACCGATACCGCGGCGGCGCGCAGCCGATTCGATGCTGGCGATGGTCTGACGGTCGTCATTCACCTGTTCGGCCAGCGAGGTGATGTGGCGTTCCGAATCGACCGTCAGAGTCGAGAGCACATGACGGATCTGCTCCAGTGCGTCGATCATCACCTGGTGGCGCTCGCCGACGGGCGGATCCCCATCCCTTTCCAGTAATGCCGCAGTCTCGCGCAACAGGGAGGCCAGAGAGGACGTGTGCTTTTTACGTTTCGCCGCACGCGTGTCCAGATCGGTCTGCGGCGTTTCCGCCGTGTCGTCCAGCACGAGGGCTTCCGACAGATCCAGCACGGCGATGCCTCCGGCCCCGGTCCGCATCCGGTTCGTGGCCGTCTGGGGGTCTGCGGGCAGCGGCGTGCACGATAGATCGGACTCCTCGTTTTTTTCCCCCGTGACGCGCTGAAACGCGACCGTCACCACCTGAATGCTCCGCAGGCCGGCTTTACGCATCGCGCCTTCGAACCCGTTCTCTGCGGCCAGCGCGCCGGGCGGCGTACCCAACAACGTCACGCAGGTCAAAAACTCCTCCAGCACAGCAGGCGCCTGAAAAAGCAAGCCACCGATTTTGTGCAGGGCCATGCGATCCGCCACGTTCTTGCCGACCGCTTCCGTGATACCGTCGGACGAGCCGTTGACCAGAAGTTGCCGCCCGTTCAACGCGATCTCGATCACGCCGTGGGTTTTGACCGCCTGCTCCAATTCGGTGAACATGCTGCGCACCGCATTCTGGGTCACCTTGTGGGAAGGCCCGTACACGCTGGCCTGGCTGATCAGCAACCCCAGCGCCCGGATCAGCAGCACTGCGTCCTTCTCCGGTATTTTCGCATACGCCATGCCTAGCGCCCTCTCCCGTTTCCCACAATCAGCCGACTCAATGCCAAGCCGTCACCACCACATAGTCCTGCTCTACCTGATGCGTAGGCGGCAGGCTGAACCCTTGTCCGCTATCCCCGGCATACAGATCCGCCGTGCCGTTTCCGGTCATCCCCTGACCGATCAAGACAGCCCCGTAGATCACGGCATGGCCGTTCAGATGGAAACTCGCGTTCGGCATGATGACCGCGCCGCGGATCACGGCATCGGCGTTGATCTTGACTTCACCCGTACCCAGCACGATCAGGGCGGGATATCCGTTCTGGGCCGTCAGATTCACCCCGCTTCCCTGCAATTTGACATCCCCCAGAAAGATGAACGTGCCGGTTCCGGTCTTGCTCCACCCGTCTGAAGAACCGGTGCAGACCGCCACGCCCCCGGGGGGCGAGGAGGGAATGTCCGAACCGTGCGCGTAAACCGCGCCGTTCTCCTCCGCAACCGCGATGAACGCATTGATCGCCTCAGTCAACGCCGCACTCAAGATCTCGACCGGCGACTGGTTGGTAAGCAACGTGACCGTGCCGTCGTTCTTCTTCCACTCGATGGTGCCCGTGCTGGACACCCGCATCGCATCCACGTTCGAACTCCCCGTCAGCTTTACGTTACCGTTGGCGTGGATATCTGTGACCGTGGCCTTGAAATTGCCTTTGAGGTCCAGAATCCCGCCGACCAGCAGATCGAAGAGCAAGTCAAAATAATCGCCCGCCACACTGCCCGCCTGATCGTCCCCCAACACCCTCGTCACATTCTCCAGATCAGCTGAAACGCGCGCGCGGCCGAGGCCGCAAACCCCCTCGGAGACGAGCCGCGCCCGCTCGCGCCCGTCCTCCGAAGTCAGCATCTCGGCCCTGACGGTACAGGACCCGCCGCCGAAGGCTAAGGTTTCAGTAAACCCGTTGAGCCGATCGAAGTCCGTTTTCACGGCGTTATAGGCCTTGTTCAGGCCCGACTCCGCGATCAGCCGCGCCTTGAGCATCTCGCGTGTGATCTGCGTGGCGCGCATCTGCCGCGTCGCCGAGCGGGCCAGCATGCCGGAGACGATCATGATGACGCTGATGATCCCGAGCACAGCCACCACCGCCGAACCGTTACGTTGACCCTGTTTTTGCCGTGTCCTCATGCCGCACCTCCCTGCGCCGTCGCGCGCGATCGTGTTCCTTACCTACTTGCCGCTGTTGCGTGGCTCGACCTCCGCGGTCATCGCGGATTTCAGCCGCTCCTGTTTGGCTCCGCTCATAGCCTTGACATCCTTAAAAATCTCGATCTCCATGGTCACGCCGTGCACCAAAGGTTTGTTATCGACCTTGACTTCAAACATACCGCAATCCGGGTTTTTCAGCAACTCTGCTGTGACCTCCACATACTTCTCCTCGCCGTCCCAGGTGAACCGGGCCCAGCGGATTCTGGGCGTGTTGCTGCGGTAGGGACCCGTGCCACCCAACCCGCCGCTGCCGGGAAATTGGCTGGCCGGTTGGGCGAGAAACGCCGCGCGGAACTGCACATAACGCCCGGTACTCCCCGAGAACCCGCCGCCGTTGGAAGCCTCCGGCACATTCTCCCAAGACGGGGCGTCCGCGATTCCGAACCCATCGTCGGTCAGCGTATCGCCCGAGCGCGCGAACATCGCGAGATCCGCGCCGGCCGGCACATCCGCCTCCCACGCGAAGGCTTTGGTTGCGCCAGTCGAGCTCTTTGTATCGAACGGATGCGAGACATACTCCCCGCCATCCGCATAATTCACCGCCACGAACTCCAGCGTCGGCACGAAGGGTTTGAGTTCGAGCCCCGACATGCCCTGCCAGTTAAATACGTCCAGCAGATTCGTCCCGCCCTCCGGCACAATCCAGCAACCGGGGAGGCACACGCCGGGCTTGTCATAACGTATCACATCGAAGCGCGTGAAACGGTCATCCAGCGCGGTGACGGTCGCCTGAAACTGCAGCATCAGCGTGCTGCCCATGGGAATCCGAATCAACTCCGCCGGACGCAGTTCCAGGTGACGCTGCTTGACACAGGCATCCCAGTCCGTCTTTTTCTCCCCATCCTGCCAGAACTCCAAGGGAATCCGCTCTTCCGGATCGAGTTTGGGCAGCAGGTTGCTGTTGTAATCGGTGGGCACATCCTTCAGCGCCACCACCGCGAACGAGGGGTTCAGCACCTGCAATCCACCGTTATACAGCGACTTATAGAGCCGGAAGACCGGTCCGTACCCATCCTTCTTGATCCCGTAAAGAACCGGCTCGCCCGATGTGGCGCTCCGGGTCGGATCCGCCATGACCGGGATCCGGATCACGCAATTGGTCAGGGGCTTGAAATAATCGTTGCGGTAGTGGCCGGTCTGCTCCGCACAACTCCAGTTCTTCTCCGCGCCGAACTGGCCGTCGATCCGGACCGCATAAGTTCCCTCCGCAAACCCCGAGGGCGGATCGATGGTATCGAACCGCACCACAGTGTTCGAGAAGGTGACGTTCCGTCCCTCGCCAATGAATTCGCACTCTTCGATGGCATCGTTCCGCACCGTGACATGAAGCGTGTCGCCGACCCCCACACTGGCCGCGACGAGTCCGTAGGCCGCGCCAGCCTTGTTCTGGCCCACGTGATAGGGCACGGTTGCGGCACCGGAGGTCGTGCGCCACTCGGCCTCCTGCGGCCAACCGCTCACACTGGCCAGAATCCGGTCGAGCCGCAGGACCTGAGACGTCGCGGCTTTGTTCTTGCCCTTGACGGTAAAACTCACCGTGTGTTCGCCGGGCCCGAGCGACAGACTGCCGAAGGTGATGCGATCCCGCGTGTTTGGGGTCGGCGCGTATCCGTCGAACTGCGCCGACGCATGCCAGAGCCTGCCGGTGAAGAGGTTCTCGAACATCACGGTGGTCGAGGCGCTCTCGCCCGCGAGACAGGCGGACGCGCCGTTGCCTGCGGCCACCACCGCGGCGATCTGACCATAGCGGTCCGCATACAGCGCATTCGGATTGCGGTTGGCAAAGACCGTGCGCCGCATCTGATGGGGCGAGTGGTTCCAAACGTGGTAGACCACACTTTCGCGCCAGAGGATGTTGGTGCCGCCCGCCGCCATCTCCACCAATCCATCCGTGCCAGAGCCTGGCAAGGCAAAACCCACCGCCTGATAGGGCTCCTGATCATCAGGGTAGAAGATCACTGTCTCGCGGGCGGTGTTGCGCAACTCATAGCGGAAACGTTCGATCACCTTGCGCACATCCATATCCAGCGACGCCTGGGTGTTGACCCGGTTCGACTTGTACATGAACAACAGCCAGGACCCCAGGGTCATACCCAGAAGCAGGCTGAACACCGCGACCGCGAAGATCGTCTCCAGTAATGTGAACCCTTTGCGCATCACACACCTCGCATCTAGGGCGTCCGTTTCAACTCCTCGGTGAACAGGTAATCCATCCGCTCGAAATCCAACTCATCGAACCGGCAGATGAACTTCCCGGTTTTAATCGGATGAAACACTTTGCGCCAGCCCCAGCGGGAGCAGGTGCAGGGATAGGTTGTGACCGTCATATGAGTCATGTTGGTGGTCGGCGAATCCACCGTCACCTCCGTTTTCCGGAGGAAGCGTCCGGCCGGATCCGCCGCATTGCCGAAATCATCCACCCGCGTGCCGAGTTCGCGGTACAGATGCAGATCCGAATACGGCACCCCGCGCGCCCGTTCAATCCGGCCTTGGGAGAGCGATGCGGCCACGTAATGGTCCCGCGCCATCTGGAAACGCGAGATCATCTGGTCGACCAACGGAAACACCGCCGTCAGGATAATGACCAGCAGACCCATCGCCACCATCAGTTCGACCACGGTCATGCCGCTCTGATCTGTTCTGCCCATACCACCCTCCCCCCGTCAGGCCTGCCGCGACGGCATCTGATCCTCTTCGATCCGAAGCATGTCCTTCGTATCCTCCTGCCCAGGCAGGTACGGTTCCACCGCATATGCCCGTTTGGCATTCATCTTCTGCAGCAGGTCCCGCAACTGGATCACGGCGTCATAACACAGGTTGATTATGTCCTGCCGCGACTTCTCGTCTTTGCCGCCGCCCATCTTAAGCATTTCGATGCTGGTCAGCAACACCGTGGCGGGCTGGCCCAGCGAATGGCACACCCCGGCCAAACTCTCCATCATCACGCGGTTACGCTCCACCTGACTCTCGGCGATCTCGGCGCGCCGACGCTCCGCTGTGTCGCGCAGCGAGACCACCATGCCGCGCAGTTCATTGTCATCGTTGATATCCGGCACCGCCGCGATCTGAAGCCAGTGCGCCTGCTCGTTGACCAGAAGCCGCTGTTCGCCGATCCAGCTTTTGCGTTGCCGGATGTTTTCGAGCATCGGCATGATCACGGCTTTGCGGTGGAACCAGGTCGACAGATTGACCCCGAACACCTCAGTCTCATCCCCGCCCGCCAGCAGATGCACCATCATGCGGTTGGCGTAAACCACCTTGCCCTCCATATCCGTGATGCCGATTCCCGAATCGGTGTTATCCATCGCGTGATAGACCGAGAGCAGCCGCTGCTCGGCCTGCCACCGCGACTGGATGTCGCGGATGAGATAACAGACCGGCTCGGGAACGCGTAACCCGTTACCCATGGCCACGATCTCCACGGCGGTGAGGCTGCCGTCCCTACGCACCGCGAAAGCCTGAATACGCATGTACCGGCTCTCCGTGATCGCCGCCAGAATTTCCTCCAGCAACGAAGAGGTCATCCCGGCCACCAACGTCTCCACCGGCATACCGGTCAGGCCCCGTTCCCGTTCGCCGTACTGGAAGAAAGAGGTCGCGCGGGCGTTCGCCTCCAAGACGATCCCGTGCCGGTCAGCCAGCAGAATCGCATCGTAAGCGCTCTCGAACAGAAACCGGTAATCCAGCTTGCCGAAATAATCCGACTGAACCTCGACCCCCGAGCGGTCGGCCACGGTGGAACGTCCGTAACCCAACGAGCGGATATCAATTTTGATGGTCTGAGATTTGTCATTCGTACTCATCGTAATCGACACCTCTGCGTTACAATCCGTTCTGTACCGATCCCGTTTTTCGGCTGAATTACGGTTCCGAACCGTTTGCTAAAAATCCGCTGATGAGTTTACATCATATTAGCAGAAATCATGCCGAACCCCATACCCCATATTTGTCACGCCGCAAACAATCTTTTTCTCCCTTCTGCAAAGCCGCTTTGCAAAAACGAGAATCCGAACCGTTGCCGGAACGGCGTTTCACGCTCGGTGGCAGAACCCCCGGAAGAGCGCGTGGAACATGCCCCATCCGGCCTGAGACGGCATCCCGTACCTTTATCGCAAAACTGGCATTGTTTCTGCTTACTTTACCCGTATGGCCACGGGGTTATCCATATCCGCGCTAACGCGGCAATCCAAGCCGCTCACCGATATTGTGGGGATCGAGGTGGGTTCCGGCAATCCGGACGGCGTTCCCGCAGTGCGGTTGCGCAAGCGCAACGGCCGGTTCGAACTGCTGGCCGCCGGATTCCTCCCTCTGCCGGGAACCCTGCCCTTGGATCTGGAGACCGCGCAGAATTCCACGCCGGTCTGGTTGCTGCCGCGTCCGTTTCAGGCGCCGTACGCCGCCCTGGCGCTCTCCTCGCCGCTCGGATTCCTACGGCATGCCGCGGAAACGGGGGAGGAGACGCCGGACAAGCATGCGACCCCCTTCCGGACCGCCTCCCGGGCCTCAACCCCGGAATCCCCGGCGTTGCTGACCGGCCTGCCCGAGTTTCAGGCCGCCTGGGCGGCCCGTCTTCTTCCCGAAGGCCGCCGCCCCACCGCCCGCTCGATCCAGTTCTCCCCAGCCGCCGCACTCAATGCGCTGACCACCTCGCCAGACTTCAAAACGGTTTCCGGCACGGCCATCGCGCTCTTTGCCTTCGCCGAGTTCACCTCCATCACCGCCTTTCAAGAGGGGCAACTGATGCTGTACCGCGAACATGCCGCAGGCTACCTGCACCTCCGCAAGGTTGTCAGCCAACATATGGGCATTGATATGGCTCTGGCGGACTCTCTGCTCGACGACACGCTGGTCGACCCCACGCCCATCATCGAGCCGGTGCTCCGTCCGCTGTTCAGGCAGGTCGAGATTTCCTCGGACTTTCTGCTCCGCAGACGGAACTGTAAGGCGGACCACTTTTTCCTGTGCGGCGTGCCTGCCGGGGGCCGTTACTGGTCTTCGGTGTTCGCGCAGATGATGAGCCATACGCTCACGCCGCTCCCACCGCTGGACGGGGCCGAAGCCCTGCCCCGCTCCAACTTCGGCGCGGAGTCCCTCTCGCCGATCCGGAAACAGTTGCTGATGACCGCGTACGGTGCAGCGCGCGCCGCCTTGGAGGACGCATGAGCAACGTATACCACCTCAATCTGCTGCAGCCGGAAGAGCACCTGAGTTCCAGCCCCATCCGTCTCCGGGTGATGCTCCCGATGTTCGCCCTGCTGAGTGCGCTCGGCGTGGGGGTCTGGTGGAGCGTGCTGGCGGGCCGCGTCCATGCGGTCACCCAGCAGAAAAGCGCCATTGAAGCCAATCTGGCGCAACTGAAACCGACGCACGAGACCGTTCTCGGATTGCGCACCGAACAACATGATTTGACGGCGACGCTGGAGCAGCTTGCCTATTACACGCGGGCGCAACTGCGCTTCGGCCCTTCGCTTCAGGCGCTCGCGCATCATGTTCCGGACCAGATCCAGCTGACCGAACTTCATATCCCGCCGCCCCCGGAACCGCCGCCGCCCGACCCCAAAAACCCGGTCTGGGGCCCCACCAACCCGATCGAGCGCGTCACCCTGCGCCTGACGGGACGGACCACCGGTGCCTCACAGGTCGAAACCCTGTTGCGCGCCTTCCGTACCGAGGCCTTCACCAACCTGATCCGTTCAGCGCAAATTCCCAAGGGCGCCTACCGTCAGGACACAACCCGACGCGGTGCGGCCAAAGAGACGCTCCTGTTTGAGTTGAACTGCGAATGCGCACTCAGGAGGTTCGAATGAGCTTAAACACCTCCATAATCCATAAAATCGCCCCCTCCATGCAGCGCTCGATTCTGATCACCCTCGGCGGGCTCATGATCGCCGGTGCGATGGTCTTCTTCTTGGTGTTGCCCGCGCGCGCGCGCCTCCAAACGCTCGCCGCTGAACTGAACACCCTCCGCGACACCCTCGCCACCGTGCGCGCGGATATCGCAGGCACAGAGCAGCAACGGCTGAAGACCGCCGAGGTCCGCTCGAAACACGACGCCCTGGTCCGATCGGGTGTGCTTCAGCCGCTCCTCAACTCGTTCGCCATGCGGGGCAAGTCGCTGCTCGATCCGCTCGCCCAGCAAACCGGGTTTGCGATCGCCAACGTCAAGGAAGACCGTTTTCTGCGACTGCAAGTGCCAAAACAGGTGCCCCTCCATCTCTATGGACGCCAGATGATCGAGTTCTCCGGGCAGGGGGCCTACACCTCAATCGTGAACTTCATCGCATTGGCTGAAGAACGGTTCCCCCTCTGCACCCTCGCGGGACTCAAGATCATCAGCCAAAACCAGACTCCGGAGACGCACAAGGCTTTCATCACCTTCGAATGGCCCGCCAAAGGCGAGAAACGAACCCCATGAGAAACGATCAGCTTCCAATTTTCAACGCTCAACGCTCAACGACTCTTCCCCGGGAGCCGGGTGCTCGGTATTTGACGTTAAACGTTGAACGTTGCGTGTTGAGCGTTCTTGCCCTTTTCCTGCTCGCCGCCTTGCCGGTCCGCGCCGCGCGCGACCCCTTCTGGCCTATCGGCTACGAACCGCCGAAACCCGAACCCGTGGTCAAGGAAATCCCCGAAGTGCCGAAAAAGACGGTGCCCAAACCCGTTCCGCCTAAACCCAAGCCCCCGACCGTGAAACCCGTGACCGACGGAGACTGGACCGATGCGCGTGCCTTCATCACGGTCACCGGGTTTACCCGCGCGACACGCCCCGACACAGGTGAAACCCGCACCCTGGCTCTGATCAACCGCCGCTCCTACGCGGCCGGTGACACCCTTTGCATCACTAACGCCGACATCGTTTTCCTCTGGCGTATTGACTCCCTTGACAACCGCGAATTGAAACTGGCCCCGATCCAAGCCACCCGGATCGCCCCGCCTGTGTCGGGACCCTCCGGAAGCACACCCTGACGCGATTTTTTCCATGTCTTCCATCACTGTCGATTCACAACCCAAAACCAGGAGTATCCACATGAACCGTATCACCCGACTCTGTGCGTTCATCGCAACCGGCCTGTGTCTGGCCTGGCAGCCCGTCACATGCGCCCAAGAGGCTACGGCCCAAACGCCGCAGCCCCCCAAAACCACCGCCTCGGTCCGCGTCACCGATGCCTCATCCCCCAGCGAGCCGCTCGTCTCCATGACCTTCGACGAGGCGCCCCTCGCGGATGTGATCAAGGCTTTCCGTGACGCCACGGGGGCCAACATCATCTCCGGCGGCACCAATGTGCTGCAGGCGAACATCAGCGTCAGTCTCGACAATGTGCCGTGGCGTAAAGGGCTCTCCTCGATTCTGGACCCTCAAGGCCTGCAATTGGTCGAACAGCCCACCGGATCCGGCATTTACGTGATCAACACAAAAACCGTCGAGGTCCCCAAGATCACCCGCGTGTTCTCGCTTGAGTACATCAAGGCCGAGGATGTCGCCGACCTGCTGAAAACCACCCTCGGCACCACCGGCGGGATCGTGACCCCCTTTAAAGAGTCCAATGCGGTCATCCTCACCGCCACGGAACAGCAGATCAGCGAGTGCGAATCCATCATCAAGGCCATCGACAAAGCCTCGCCGCAAGTCTACATCGAGGTCCGTTTCGTCGAGCTGACCGCGCAAGCCAGTCGGAAACTAGGCCTGAAATGGGATAGCCTCGGCACCAAAGAAGGATGGGGTGCCCATGCCGACCCTACCTTCTTCAACTTCGAGAACGATTATTTCAAAACGAAAGACAAAGGTATGAACCGCAGCCAAAATTCCGAGCGTGTCCAGCCGGGTGACACAACGTGGCGGGATTCCCTGACCCGCACCCTCAATCGCAACGACAGCTCCACCCAGACGCGCACCTTTACCGGCACCCTCTCGCTGGACGCCTTCTCCCTCACCATGAACGCGTTCGAACAGATGGACGGGGTTTCGATCTTCTCCAATCCCAAGATCATTGTCGCCAATGAAAAAGAGGCGCTGGTGGACATGACCACCAAGGAACCCAACCTGACCGTGACCTCCTCCCGTACGGGAACCGCCGGCGACCAACTCGACATCTCGGCCGAACTGGAGGTCATCCCTGGCGAGAAAGGGGACAAGGATGGCAAAGGCAAGGGCATTTTCGCGGGTGAGGCGTTCTTCAGCTACGGTATCACCCTCAAAGTCACGCCACGCATCAGTTCCACCGGTCTGATCACCCTGAACGTGGAACCCACGATCAGCGATCGTAAGGGCTATTACGAGTTTTCCGGTATCGAGGAGACCGAAACCCCTACCCCGAAATACCCGATCATCTACATGCAGCGCCTCCAGACGGTTTTCACCATGCAGGACGGTTCCACGGCCGTGATCGGCGGCCTGACCACGACAACCGAGGATAACATCGATTCCGGCATCCCCTGGCTGCGTGAGTTGCCTTGGGTGGGACCACGCCTCTTCGGCTGGAAGAGCCGCAGGAAAGAACAGAAGGAAATCATTATCTTCGTTTCGGTCGGTCTGGCCGACCCCCTCAAGTTGCCTGAGTCCGTCGGTATGCCGAAAAACGCCATTCTCGGGCGCGACCTGCTGACCGGTGAACTAAAAGAGCCGGGCGACCGCACCAAAGAAGAGGTGATGAGCCTCCGTGATCCCGTGCACGGGACCAAAGCGCAACCATCCACAGAAGAGGTCGCCGTACCCGCCGCAGTCGCTCCGGACGTGGTGGTGAACGAAAAAGAGGCGGCCAAACCGGTAACACAACAACAGCCGGTCGATACCGCCCCGCTACTGCAAAATTAGAAGGGAACCTGTCAGAACGGTCCCGGCGGCGCAGGCCCTCCCGCGCCGCCGGGAACAAAGGTCCGCTTCACCGAAGCCTCCCAGGCTGAATCCCTGTTGATGTTGTAAACCCCCGAACCGCACTCCCCGTCAGGACTCCCATGGCCACACTCGACCGCTTCCTCATTCCGCTCGTCACCAAGTCAGGCAGCGACTTGCACCTCAGCGCGGGCCGTCCGCCCGTCATGCGGATCCACGGCACCCTGGCACCGGTTCCGGACGAACCGGTCCTGACCAGCATGCAGATCCTGGAGTTGTTGCGGGAAATCATGCCGACACAGAACATCGAGGAACTCGAGCGCGAATGGGACACCGACTGCGCCTACGAGATCCCGGGCACGGCGCGCTTCCGCGTCAACGGGTTCCGCGACATGTACGGATTCGGCGCCGTGATGCGCGTGATCCCCGAACTGATCCCAACATTCGAGGAACTCAACCTACCCGAGGTTCTGCGCGATTTCTGCAAGCTCTCCAAAGGGCTGGTCATCGTCACCGGCCCCACTGGCAGCGGTAAATCCACGACTCTCGCAGCTATGGTTGATTATATCAACCGGACACGCAACGAACACATCATCACCATCGAGGACCCCATCGAGTTCGTGCACACGCCGCAGCAGTGCATCATCAACCAGCGTGAGGTGCACCGCAACACACGCAGTTTCACGCGGGCCCTTCGCGCCGCTCTGCGCGAAGATCCGGACATCGTGCTCGTGGGCGAAATCCGTGATCTGGAGACCATGGAGATCGCCATCGAAACCGCGGAGACCGGCCATCTGGTCCTCGCCACCCTGCATACCAACACTGCAGCCACCACCGTAGAGCGCATGATCGACAAGTTCCCGGCCGAGCGCCAGAACCAGATCCGTTCCATGCTCTCCGACACGCTCAAAGGCGTGGTGGCGCAAACCCTCTGCAAAAAGATCGAGGGTGGCCGGATCGCAGTGTTCGAGGTGCTGGTCGTCACCACGCCAGTCGCCGCGCTCATCCGCGAGGCCAAGACGCACATGCTCCCCTCGGTAATGCAGACCGGGCGGGCCACGGGCATGCAGACCTTCAGCGACGAGCTGACGCGGCTCGCGGCCAAAGGCATCATCTCAGCCGAAGACGCCTACATCAAAGCCGTGGACAAAGTGGAGATCGAAACCAAATTCCGGCTCGCGGGCATCAGCCTCGACTTCAAGAAACAAGCCGAGGAGGCCGCCCGTATCGCACGCATGGCCAAAGCCGAGGAAATGCTGCAAGCCGGACGCGCGGCGCTGCAGGTCGACCCCAAAAACATCGCGGCCCTGTGCGATGTGGCGTGGATTCTCGCCACGTCACCTTTTGCGGAGTTGCGTGACGGCAAAGAGGCGGTGAAACTCGCGGAGAAAGCCTGTAGTCTGTCACACAACAAAGATGCGGCCGCGCTCGAGGTGCTGGGCGCGGCCCAAGCTGAATACGGATCCTTCCGGCGCGCGCTCGACGCTACGCGCCGCGCTGCCGAACTCTACAAACAGGCGGGTGACGTCGTACGCGCAACCGCACTCGGCAATCGCCTCGGGATGTTCGAGCAGAACAAACCCTATCGGGATGAGTGAGGCGCTCGCTCCGGCGCGGCGCGGAGACTCAAGCTTGTAAAAGCGAGCCGGCCACAGCGGTGACGTTCTGACCGCTTTGCACGGGTTGCAACGTCAGTTCCAACTTCAGCGATGCGCCGTTCGGCAGCATCACCTTGAGCGTCTCCCGGACCTTCTCGCCGCAAACCGCCCGCAGGAAGAACCGTGAGGCGTCCGGCAGCAGATCCATGAACCGCAGACTTTTCGCCTGTTCCTCGTCCGGAATCCCGAACGCCTCCAGCAACGCCCGGTTCACAATCAGGAAAAGCCCTTCCGGATCGCAGACGAACGTCGGCGCCAACGACGAATCCAGCGCGGCCCGGCTTTTGCGCAGTTCCTCCATCGCCTTCTTCCGGCGCTCGACATTGCGGACCGCGAAAACCATATTCGTGCCTCGGGTCAGGGAAAGCGTGCTCACCCCCACCTCGCCCGCGAATGAGGAGCCGTCTTTCCGCACGCACCGCGCGTCAATCAGGATATGATGGTTCTCAGCCAGATTCTGCTTCAGATGCTCAAACATCTGGCTCGTCATACCCGGCACAATCTTCCCCACCGGCAGATCCCACGCCTCCTCACGCGTGTACCCCAGCAACTCCTCCGTCCGTCGGCCGCAATCCACCACATGCCCCTGATCATCCAAAATCAGCAGCGCATCGTACAGCCCGTTCATCAACTGGTAGTAGAGAGCCCGCTGATCCGACTTGGGACGCACCACATCCGTTCCCTGCCGCGTATCCGCAGCCTTTTCAGGCGGAGCCGGTGAAGCGGCGGGAGCCGGTGCGGCAACCGCCTGTTCCGACGCCGCCGGCTGTCCCCCCCGCGGCCGTAACCCGAACACACCGGGCTTGATGGCGGCAGGCCCCGAAGCCACCGGCGTGCCTGCCGGGGTTTCAGGAGCCCGCAGACGCACCACACCCGTTCCCTGCCGCGTGTCCGCAGCCCTGTCCGGCGGAGCCGGTGACGCAACGGGAACCGGTGCGGCACCCGCCTGTTCCGGCGCCGTCGGCTGCCCCCCCCGCGGCTGCAACCCGAATGCACCGGGCGCGGCGGCGGCAGGCCCTGAAGCCGCGGGCGCAACTGCCGGGGTTCCGGGAGTCCGCAGACGCACCACCCCACCACCGCCTCCCACTGCCTTGAGCACAACTTTGGAACCGGCGGAGGCTTCCGCACTACTTGAGCGCAACGCCGCCGGAGCCAAACCCGGAACGTCGCTTACCGGCACAGATGCAACAACCGGTTCGGCACGCGGCCCACCTGCCGCGACAGGACAAGAAGCCTCCGGAACCGGTGCTTCAGAAGCAGACGCATCCGCAGACGCTTCCGAAAGCACGACCGGACCGACGGTCCCCAAAAGCACGCCCCCGACCATCGCCTGATCGGACTTGGCCTCTTTCTTTCCAAACCAGAAGTTCAACGCCATGATTTCCTTCCTGATATGCTAATCAGCAGGATCAATGCCAAGACATGCCTCTCAAACATCCCATCTTTGGCACAACTTCTGCTAAACAATGTAGGATTATTATGAGTTTTCCAATAGGCCTTTGCAATGAAAAAAAAACGCTACACGAAAAACATGCTGGTGCGCGAACTGGCGTTCAGCACAGGAATCACCCAGAAAACCGCGCGATTTGTTTTGGAGGCCTTGCGCCACATCGCGTATCGCGAGACGGCGGATCAGGGTTTCACGCTGCCGGGATTATGCCGCATGGACATCATCCGACGCAAGGCGCGCCGGATGCGGAATCCTCAAACCGGAGAAAATATTCTCATTGGTGAGCATGACGCCCTGCGGGTGCGCGCGCTCAAAAAGGCGCGTGACGCGATTACGCCGCAGCCGAAAGACCTGATCACCACCCTCCCTCCCGAACCCTCGGAGACAGCCCCGCAGTCGAAGATTCTGGATGATTTCTCGAACGCGGTCTCGTTTTGCTGCAAAAAATGCGGACAGGAGATCGAGGCCCCGCTCGCGGCCGCGGGCATGCGGGCCGAATGTCCGGTTTGCAAAGAACCGGTCACAATCCCCAACGAGTCCGAACCGGGAACCCTACATGGCCCGGCCCTGCCGGAAGAACCGGAACCGACACCCGCGCCGGCACCGGCACCGGCACCGACATCCGCACCGGTATCCGACACGGGAGCCGCGCTTCCGACCCCGGCTGCCGCATCCGCAAACGAACCTGCCGCACCGGAGCCCCCGCTTCCCGCAATAGATCATGCGAAACTCAAGAACCAGACGATCCGCATCGACCTCGGCGCACTCGGGTTCGATACCACCGGCACGCCTCAACCTCAGAAGGCTCCGCCCCGAAAACGCATGATCTCCTTTTTCTGCAAGAACTGCCGTCAGGAGATCGAGGCCCCGGCCGAAATGGCCGGTTCAGCTTCAGAATGCCCCTCCTGCGGCGTCAGTTTCGAAGTCCCCTTCTTCTCGGATCCCGGTACGCTGCACGGCAGCGACTTGGAGACAAAGAGGGATGCCGCTTCAATCAAAGAGATGAAAAGCCGGACCATCCGCATCGAGGTTCCCGATGATTTTTGAACCTATAAAAAGCTCGGGCGGACGTCTCGGATGTCCGAGAGTGACCGGAACGCTGAATGTCGACCTGCGACGTTCAGCGTTCCACTTATCCCCTGCCATTGTGGCCTGTGGGATGTTGATGATCCGTGTAATCGTGATCGAGTCCGTTTCCGGGGGATTCGGATTGCCTGCAGGGACGTAACGGCCTATCATAACGGTTCCGTTATGTCTCTTTGTGAAACACCCTTGCCGGACGCATGCGGACAGGAGCTTCAGCGCTTGATCGCAGAGGTGCCGGACGCGGACCTGTCGCGGCTCGTGGCCACCGAACCGGCATTCCGCGTCGGAGGCTTCCGTCCGACCGGCAAACCCGCCGTGCTCCGCGCACGGCTGAGACAGATCGTGACGGGTGCGGGTCCGCTTCCCGAATCCGTGCGCCGGATTCTCGCGCGCCGGTCGCGCGCCGCCGCGTTGCTGAACCTGCTCTCCCCCGAACTCCTCGCCGAACTGCGCCACGCCTTGGCGTCCCTGCTCGGTGATCCCGCACTGCGGATCGCGATGCTCCTCGATGACCGCGTCGAGGTGCGTGATCAGGCGGAAGCGTGGCTCCGCGAGGCCGATCCCTTGCCGCCCCTGAAGCCGGATCAGGCGCTCGACCGCCTGCGCGAGCAATTCGCCCCGCTCACGGATCTCATCGGTATCGCACCCGCCGCAAACCAGCCTCCCACGCGTGAAGCCTGGCTGACCCAGAAAGCGCGCATGGAAGAGCGGCTTCGCTGCCTCCAAACCGAAAAACGTCGTCTCCAAGGTGTGGAGGACCGCCTCGCGCGCCAAGCCACACTCCTGAAAAAGAGCGAGGCGGAATTGGATCTCGCGCGCCAAAAGGCCGAAGCCGCTGAAGCCAGTCTGCGACGGAACACCGTTGAGTTGGAGACAGCGAAAGCCGAACTCGCCCGCGAAACCGACCGGCGTGACGAACGCCTCGCCGCAGCTCTGGATCTCGCACTGGCCCGGGAATTCCACGGCTGGCTCGCGCACACGCGCGAGGTGGAGACGGAGGCCCGTGAAACCGACCGGCATGCAGACCTCGTAGCCCAGGCCGAAGCGGCCCTGCAGCATCAGCGGGAACAGGATCGGCACAGCGGAAACCGCGCCGTACTCGGAATGCGTGCCGAACAGCTCCGGTCCGTTCTGGAGGAGGTGCGCGACACCCTCGCCCACGCGTTACGGGTGACCCCCGAACTCCAACGCATGGAATCCGCCCTCGCCTCGGAGGTGCGGCGGATTGAACAGATCCTCAATCCTCAACCCCCGACCACCCCGCTGGAAAAGGCCCTTCTCGCACACCTGCACGCCGCACCGGAAAACGACCTGCCGGGACTGCGTGACCTGCCGGAACGCTTTGCCCCCCTCGGCGTGCTGGATGACGCGGCCCTTGATCGCCTGCGCGAGGCCTTCCGGAAACGGCTGTCGGTTCTCCAAACCGCCGTGCCGCCCCCGGAACCCCACATGGCTGAACGCCGCGGCCCCGTAGCCCGGCTGGGTCGCGCTTTAGCCGGAGAGGAACCCGCCATCCTGCTGATCGACGGACACAATGTGTTGTTTGGCCTTCCCTCCCGCTACGCGCCGCCGCGCGGGGCCTCGCTTTCGGAAGCCGAGAAACGACAGCGGCTCATCGATGATCTGACGCGGCTCACCTCTAATACGCCTTCAATCCGTGTCTGGCTCGTGTTCGACGGACCCACCCGCAGCGACAACCAAGCCGCCGCAAATGTGCGTGTCACCTATTCGGGTGGCGAAGGGGAACACCGTGCCGACGGCGTGCTGCTCGACACCCTGCGTTTTTTCAAAAGCTCCTCCCCGGACACCGTGGTGTTTTTGGTCAGCAATGACCATGACCTGTGCGTCGCCGCACAACGCCTCGGTGCAATCGACATCACCGTGCTGGAGCTCGGGCCCTTCTTCTGACACGGGCACCCCCAATCCAACGGAAATCGAAACCCTCTGCATGACCGATACCCTCCGCATTACCGACCTCACCGGCCGCAAGACCGTCCAACAGACGTTCCAGAGCGGCGCGCTGCACGTCATCTCCCGTTCCGGACTGCACGCCGCCGAAAGGCTGTTGCTTGATCATCTCGGGAGCCTCACGCCTGTTCCCGCGCACCTGTTGGTCGCGGGCAACCGCACCGGCGTGGCGGCCATGGCGGCTGCCCTGCGTTTTCCGGACTGCGCCGTAACCTGTCACGCCTTCGACCTGCATCACGCACGGGCCATCGCGCGCAATCTTACGGCCAATGCGTTTTCCTGCCGTTTTTGTTGCGACCCCGGCGTCACAGTGCCAGATGCGGTGCGCCCCCCGACCGGAGACGGCAACGGCAGTGCGCCGGTTTCTCTCGCTTGTACCGCAACCCTGCCGGACGGCCCGTTTGACGCCGCGCTCTTCATGTCCACGCCGGGAAGCACAACCGGCGAGTTGCTGCTCGACCAGCTTGAAGAACTCCATCGCGCCCTCGCGCCCGGCGGGACCTGCCTGATCGCCTGCGAAACCCATGTTCCGGCCCTGCTCAAACAGGTCAAACGCACGTTCGGCCCCCCCGCAGTCCTTTTCCATCACGGCCCGCTCTGCTGTCTCAGCGCGCGCAAGCGTGGTGCGCTCGCAAACCCGCGCGACTTCACCGCATCGTTCGCGGCCTCCCTTCCCGGTGGGGCCTCCCACACACTCTACTCGCTGCCGGGGGTCTTTTGCCACCGCCGCCCTGACACGGGAGGCCTCGCGCTTGCCGAAGTCGCGGCGCGTGATCTCAAACCCGGCGCGCGCGTGCTGGACATGGGGTGTGGCTGCGGTCTGGTCGGTCTGCTGCTGGCCGCACACCAGCCGGACGCGCGGGTCACGTTCGTGGATTCCCACAGCCGCGCCCTGGCCGCAACGCGCCGCAACCTCGATGCCCTCGGGCTCACCGCGGAAAGCCTGGTGCTCTCCGATTCGGGCCTGGCCGTAACCGGATTCGACCTGTTCGCCGGGAATCCGCCCTACTACTCCGATTTTCGCATCGCCGATTGCTTTCTCCGAACCGCCCGCGCCGCTCTCACGCCCGGAGGCGTCTGCCTCACAGTCGCCAAAACGGCCCATGCGCTTGCGGAACGACAGCGCGAGTTGTTCGGGGCAGCCGAAATTCTGCCACGCCGCGGGTACGGCGTGGTCCGAAGCGTCCAACAAGGAGAACCATCATGAACCTGAACCGAAGAACCTTTCTGCAAAACTCCGTCTGCGCGTCCGCGTCCGTCGTCTGGGGGCGATATTCAACCGATACGCGTCCGCCGGTGACGCCCACTCCTGCCCAACAGACTTGGCACGATCTGGAACTGGGCATGTTCTTCCATTTCGACATCCCGATCTACAAGCAGGAGTGGAAATGGCGTAGTTTCACGGATTTTCCACATCCCGATCTGTATCAGCCCGCCAAACTGGACACGGACCAGTGGATGGAGGCGGCCAAGGCCATGGGTGCGCGGTACGCCATCTTTGTGGCCAAACACTGTAGCGGGTTCCTGCAATGGCAGTCCGATCTCTACCCCTACGGGGTCAGGCAATCCTCGTGGGAAGGCGGCAAGGGCGATGTGGTGCGACGGTTTGTGGACTCCTGCCGACGGTACGGCATCCGTCCCGGCCTTTATGCGTCCGTCTCCGCCAACGGGTATCTAGGCGTAGACAACCCCGGGCTTGTGAATCGCGGCAAAGGCGGGGATGACGCGGCCCAAGCACGGTATGTGGCGATCTGCGAACGGATGATGACCGAACTCTGGACACGCTACGGCGACCTGTTCGAGATCTGGTTCGACGGCGGTGCCATCCCGGTCAGCAAGGGTGGTCCGGATTTGGTGCCGATCCTCAAACGCCATCAACCCAACGCCATCGTTTTTCAGGGTCCGGTCGGCACACCGAACCTAATCCGGTGGGTCGGCAACGAACGGGGTGTCGCGCCCTATCCCTGCTGGAGCACGGCCCATGCGGGCACAAGCGAAGGCGGCACGATCGAGAAAGTCTTCGGTGGCCACCCGGACGGGAACCTCTGGGTTCCCGGCGAATGCGATGTGCCGGTGCGCAACCATGACTGGTTCTGGAAACCGGGAGGCGAGAAGCGGCTCTACTCCGATGCGCACCTGATCGAGATGTACTACAACTCCGTGGGGCGTAACTGCAATCTGTTACTAAACGCCAACCCGGATCCGGACGGGCTTGTGCCGGAGGCGGATTTCCAGAAATATGTGACCTTCGGCAAAGAGATCCGACGCCGTTTTGACCGGCCGGTCGCCGAGACCCGCGGCGCGGGCACACTCGTCACGCTGAGCCTGCCCCAGCCGCAACCCGTGAACCATGTGATGCTCATGGAGGAAATCCGTCACGGCGAACGGATCCGCGCCTATTGTGTGGAAGGCCAGGTTCCCGGCGGCGTCTGGCAACCGCTCTGCACCGGCATTTCCGTGGGGCACAAGCGTATTCAGACCTTTGACCGGACCGCCGTGTCCAGCATCCGCCTGCATGTGACCGAAACGGTCGGCGAGCCGCTGATCCGTCGTCTGGCCGTATTCGATGTGACTTGAGGCGCACGGTCAACCGTGCGGGGAGGAAGGAAACGGGTTACCCTAAAAAGAGCAGTTGAACCTTCAACTCTCTTTGGTTTCTGGGTTTCAGGGTTTCAGGGTTTCAGGGTTTCAAGGTTCCATCCAAATCGGGGTCGCTATCGCTATCGGGATCGGGATCGACTGTTTAACCACAGAACACTTTCTTGGGTTTCACGGTTTCAAGGTTTCAAGGTTCCATCCAAATCGGGGTCGCTATCGCTATCGGGATCGGGATCGACTGTTTAACCACAGAACACTTTCTTGGGTTTCAAGGTTTCAAGGTTTCACGGTTTCAAGGTTCCATCCAAATCGGGGTCGCTATCGCTATCGGGATCGGGATCGACTGTTTAACCACAGAACACAACCGCCTCACCGCCTCACCGCCTCACAGCCTCACCGCCTCACAGCCTCACAGCCTCACCCCCTCACACCCTCACAGCCTTTGAGATTGCGGGCTCCGCCCGCATCTCAATACGGTGCGGCGGGTTCGGCAACGGGTTCATCGGCGGTTGGCAGGGAGGCCCAGCCGCCGCCAAGCGCTTTGTACACGCGGATCAGGTGATCGGTGATGGCGCCTTCGCTGAGTGTCACAGCCTCTTCGAAGGAGAGTTGGGAGCGCTGTGCGTCCAGGACGGCGTTGAAATCGGCCAATCCGTTCGTGAATTGATTCTGCGCCAATGCGACCGCGTTGCGCGACGCTTGCGCGGCGTTGCGCAGTGCTTCACAGCGCGCGAATTCGCGTCCGTATGCCGCCAGCGCGTCGCGTAGTTCGCGCACGGCCTCGAGGACGGCCTGTTCGTACGCCGCCAGTGCTTGCTCCTGTAGCGCGTTCTGCACTTCGATGTTGGCGCGGATCGAGCCGCCGCGGAAAACCGGCCAGGCGATCGACGGGCTGATCCCGAAGAAACGGCTCCCCCACTCCAGAAACGAGCCTTCGTCCAGCGATTCCAGGCCGACCGACCCGGTCAGACGGAAGGTCGGGTAACGATCCGCTTCCGCCACGCCAATACGGGCGGTCTGTGCGGCCAGCCGTCGTTCGGCGGCACACACATCCGGACGGCGACGCAACAGGTCGGCCGGAATGCCCAGTACCACGCGAGGCGATGCGGAAGGGATCGGCGCAGCGGCCGTCAGGGCGGCGTCCAGTTCGCCCGGCATGGTTCCGGTCAGCACGGCCAGCGCGTTCAATGCGGCTTCCTCCTCGCTTAACAGGCCGGGAATCGTGGCGCGTGTCCGCTCCAGATTGTAGCGGGCCTGCTCCACAGCCAGCGCATCGCTGATGCCGGCCTTGGCGCGGGACTCCACAAGATCGAGCGTATCGGTCTGCACGACAAGATTGGTGTGCGCCACCACCAGACGTTGGCGTACGGTTTGAAGCCGCGTGTAGGCGCGTGCGGTCTCCGCCGCCACGCTCACCCAGATGTGTTCCACCGTTGCAACATTGGCCTCGAACTCCGCCTGCGCGGCTTCGATAGCGCGGCGGCGGCGACCGAACACGTCAAGTTCCCACGTAGCGTCGAATCCCGCCGTATAGAAATCGCCGTCGCTCGGCGCTCCTGCGTTGTCGCTGTTGCGGAATCGGCGGTAGGCTCCGGCGGCGTCCACCTCCGGCAGGAGACCCGCACGGCTGATGCCTAGACGTGCGCGCGCCTCGCGCACACTGGCGATGCCGCCCTGTAGCGTACGGTTCGCGCATAACGCGCGGTCTACCAACTGGGTCAAGACCGGGTCGCCAAACACGTTCCACCACGCGGCGGCCTCCGTACTGTCGATGGCCGTGCCTTCGACGATTTGCGGCAAG
>Ga0116183_1000626_pt1 | contig 41364 bp, 24 predicted proteins | sample AD_UKC078_MetaG_FD_89753 | JGI IMG/M metagenome (GOLD analysis project Ga0116183, IMG submission 89753) | Active sludge microbial communities of municipal wastewater-treating anaerobic digesters from USA - AD_UKC078_MetaG | ecosystem: Engineered > Bioreactor > Anaerobic > Digestate | place: USA...
AGACGCTATTATTCTCAGTGAAAAAGTGGCAAGAGAAGATATACTCACCTCAATTTATATTGAAGTAAAAGAACTCTTGGTCAGAAACACTAAAAACGGTACAGAAAAACTCGCTTATGATATCCCTAATGTACCTGTGGTAGCTGCAAGAAATCTCGATAAAACAGGTATTATCCGCGTTGGTTCAGTGATCAAAGCAGGTGATATAATAGTTGGTAAAATCACACCAAAGAGCTCAGAAATTGATCCATCACCAGAAGAATCATTGATGAGAGCATTATTTGGTGATCGCGCTGGCGACTTTACTAATACCTCTTTAAAAGCAAAACCAGGCATGGAAGGCATTGTAATCGACGTAAAAGTTTTCTCCAGACTTGAAGATATAAAAGACTTTGAAGAAGAGAAAAAAGACGATATTGCACGCTTGAAAAGAGAAAAAGATGAAAGAGTCAGACGTGTAGATAACTTCTTAAAGAAAAAATTGAGCGAATTATTAGAAGGTGAAGTTGCTAAAACCATTATGGAAGAAAAGCAAAGTAACTTTATAATCGCACCAGGCAAAAAGATTACTAAAGAAGATATCAAAAAGATAAACTTTAAGAAATTGAACCTTGATTTTGAATTGGTTGAAAATCATGATAAAAATCAAATCATCTACTATGATGTTATACAAAAAGTTAAACATGCATTAGAAGATACAGATAATATTTACAAGAAAAAAAGAGAGCGCCTCAAACATGGTGATGAATTACCATATGGCGTTCGTAAAATGGTAAAAGTATATATTGCGAAAAAACGCAAGATTCAAGTTGGCGACAAATTGGCTGGACGTCACGGTAATAAAGGCGTAATCTCAAAAATTTGTCCTATCGAAGATATGCCTTTCTTAGACAATGGAGAACCCGTAGATATTATTTTGAATACACTGGGCGTTCCATCTCGTATGAATATTGGGCAGATCATGGAGACTCACTTGGGTATGGCAGCAAAGACACTCGGTTTTGACGTAGAAACTCCTGTTTTTGACGGCGCAGAACCTGAAGATATCCAAAATGAGCTCAGATTAGCAGGATTGCCAGAAGACGGAAAACGCGTATTATACGACGGTAAAACAGGCGAAAGATTCAAAGAAAATGTAACCGTTGGTATTATCTATATGCTTAAATTAAACCACTTAGTCGCTGATAAAATGCACGCACGCTCCACAGGTCCTTACTCACTCATTACTCAACAACCACTTGGCGGTAAAGCACAACACGGTGGACAAAGATTAGGTGAAATGGAAGTTTGGGCTCTTGAAGCATATGGCGCAGCTTATTTACTCGAAGAAATGCTGACATTAAAATCTGATGACGTTGAAGGAAGAATTAGTGCTTATAAGGCTATAACATCTGGTCAAAATGTACCTAAACCTGGTACTCCAGAATCTTTCAATGTATTAATCAGCGAATTAAAATCATTATGCTTTGACATAGACTTTGTCATGACTAAGGATATATAAGGAGACAATATGAGTAACGACAATAAAATCCCAAAACAAACCACTAACTATGATGCCGTTCGGATCAGAGTTGCATCTCCAGAAAAAATCCGCTCATGGTCAAGAGGCGAAGTAACAAAACCTGAGACTTTAAACTATAGATCATTAAAACCAGAGAAAGATGGTCTCTTCTGCGAAAAGATATTTGGACCAGAAAAAGATTATGAATGTAGCTGCGGTAAATACAAAAAAAGATCATCTATGACCATTGTCTGCGATCGATGCGGCGTAGAAGTTACATCATCAAGAGTCAGACGCTCAAGAATGGGACATATTGAACTTGCCGTTCCTGTAGCACATATTTGGTTTGTCAAAAGCTCACCTTCAAAAATAGGAGCTTTGCTCGATTTAACAGTTAATAAATTAGAGCGTGTCCTTTATTATGAATCATATATCGTGCTCGATCCAGGTGAAAGTGATTATGAGAAGCTCGACCTAATTGATGCAGATGAATACTATGAAATCATAGATAAAGTGGGACCAAACTTTAAGGCAAAAATGGGCGCAGAAGCGATTAGAGAATTGCTTGAAGGTCTCAATCTCGAAAATGAGGCATACAAGATTAAGGCTCCTCTCGCTAATGAGACCTCTGCTTTTAGAAAACAAAAGCTTATTCGTAAACTGAAAGTGGTAGAAGCTTTTATTCGCTCTGGAAACCGACCTGAATGGATGGTGCTCGAAGTATTGCCTGTCTTACCACCAACTCTAAGACCATTAGTTGCGCTGGAAGGTGGAAGATTCGCTACAGCAGACTTTAATGATTTGTATCGTAGAGTTATCTCCAGAAATAATAGATTAAAACAATTAATAGATATTCACGCCCCAGAAGTGATTCTTAGAAATGAAAAAAGAATGCTTCAAGAAGCGGTAGATGCTTTGATCGACAATCAGAGCAAGGCACGCCCTGTAAAAGGTAGAGGCAATCGACCATTGAAATCATTGACTGATCAGCTCAAAGGAAAGCAAGGTAGATTTAGACAAAACCTCTTGGGTAAACGTGTTGACTACTCTGGACGTTCAGTTATTACTGTAGGACCACATTTGAAGATTCATCAATGCGGTCTACCAAAAGATATGGCGATTGAATTATTCAAGCCCTTTATTATCGAAAAGCTTGAAAAATACGGTGAAATTGATAAGAGCAAATCAGCTAAAAAAATGGTTGAGAAAAAACAACCACAGATTTGGAAAATCTTAGAAGAAGTAATCGAAGATTATCCTGTATTGCTCAATAGAGCGCCAACCCTTCATAGATTGGGTATTCAAGCATTTATGCCTGTATTGACAGAGAGTAAAGCAATCGAATTGCATCCAATGGTCTGTAGCCCGTTTAATGCGGACTTCGACGGTGACCAAATGGCTGTCCACGTGCCTCTCTCCTATGAAGCACAAATGGAAGCAAGAACCTTGATGTTATCTGCAAGAAACTTATTGCTACCTGCAAATGGTAAACTTGCGATGGCAGCGAGCCAAGACATCGTTTTGGGCTGCTTCTATCTAACTAATATCAAGCCACAAGAGCCAGATCCAATTGAGAAGTTAAAACATTTTGCATCATTTGAAGAAGTCATGCTCGCTTATGAAAGAGAAGAAGCTTTGAATATGCAAAAAGGACAAGATAAACCTAATCGTACTTTTGACTTACACACTTGGATTAGAATTAAAGCTGACGACGTAGATTCAAAAGAAAGAGTTTGGTACACAACTACTGTCGGACGCGTGATCTTTAATAGTATATTGCCCAAGGAATTAGGCTTTCAAAACATTACTTTTGATAAAGGCAAGCTGAATGACTTAGCGATGAGAAGCTATAGATTAGTTGGTCAAGCAAGAACAGCGATTTTATTGGACGATATTAAAGATATTGGATTTAAATACGCTACCAAAGCTGGTATCACATTTAGCTTTAGCGATATTGTCGTTCCTGAAAAAAAGAATGATATTATCGAAGAAACAGAACGTCAAATTAAAGAAATAGATGATATTTATCAAAACGGTGGTATTACAGAAAACGAAAGAAGCTCACGTATCATTGATAAATGGAAAATAGCAACAGAACAGGTTACAGAAGCACTGATGGAAGAATTGGTGAAAGATAAAGATGGGTTTAACTCTATTTATATGATGTATCTGTCTGGTGCGCGTGGTGGTAAAGACCAGATTAAACAGCTCGGTGGTATGCGTGGTCTGATGGCAAAACCTGCAAAGTCAACAAGCTATGGTGAAGCTGAAATTATTGAATCTCCTATTAAGTCCAACTTTAAAGAAGGTCTTTCTGTATTGCAGTATTTTATTTCAACTCACGGTGCGCGTAAAGGTCTTGCAGATACCGCTCTTAAAACTGCGGATGCTGGTTATCTTACACGCCGTCTCGTTGACGTAGCACAAAATGCAATTATTACTTCAGAAGACTGTGGTACTATCGAAGGACTCTTGGTTACACCATTAAAAGAAGGTTTAGAGACAATTCAATCGATTAAAGATCGTATCGAAGGTAGATTTGCAGCAGAAGATGTGAAAGACCCAATTACAGATAAGATTATCGTGCATGCTAATGAATATATTGACGATGAAAAAGCGACAATTATTCAACAAAGAGGTATTTTCTCTGTGAAAATTCGTTCCGTCTTGACTTGCGAAGAGGTAAAAGGCTTGTGCATGAAATGCTATGGTAAAAACCTGAGCAATAATAAATTGACCAATATCGGTGAGCCTGTGGGTATTATTGCAGCTCAAAGTATTGGCGAGCCTGGTACACAGCTTACCCTGAGAACCTTCCATATTGGTGGTACTGCCAGCACAGACGTAGAACGTGCAGAAGTCACTTCCAATTATGATGGTACTATTAAATTCGATAGAATGAACTATGTTGTTAATAAAAATGAAGAGCTGATCTCTGTCAGCCACTTGGGTAGAATCCAAGTATTAGACGAGAAAAACGTTGTTCAAGAAGAATATAAAGTTGAATACTCAGCGAAAATCGATGTTCGTGATGGTCAAAAGATAGTTAAAAATACCAAGCTATTTAGTTGGGACCATTACAATAACTCATTGATTGCGACAACGAGTGGTGTGGTTAAATTTGAGAACTTCCAAAAAGACTTTACTTATAAAGAAGAGTTTAACGATCTCACAGGTCAAAGAGAAATCACGATTATTGAGAGTAAAGATCGTAGAATTCAACCACAAATAGCTATTGTAAATAGCGAAAATACAAAAGAAGAAAAACTCCTTTTGCCAACAGGCTTAGTGCTTGAAGTTGCCGAAGGTGATAAAGTAGAGATTGGTGATATTCTCGGTAAATCAACACGTATCACTATAAAACAAAGAGATATTACTGGTGGTCTTCCACGTGTCCAAGACTTGTTTGAAGCACGTGAGCCAAAAGACAAAGCTTTGATTTCATTTATTACAGGTAGAGTATCAATCGGTGACTTGACCAAGTCAGGTCGTGCAATTTATGTTACAGCAGATACAGGCGAAAATGAAAATGAAATACAAGAGAAATATATTGTTCCTCCTGGAAAGCGTATTATTGTCCATCAAGGAGATTTAGTTGAAAGTGGTGACGCATTATCTGACGGTATTTTAGATCCTCACGACATCTTAAAAGCGAAAGGTATTAAAGCAGCCCAATTCCTTATTCTCAATGAAGTACAAGAAGTATATCGTAAACAAGGAGTTAAAATCGACGATAAACACGTTTCAGTGATTATTCGTCAAATGTTTAATAAAGTTCGTATCTCAAACCCTGGCTATACCAATTTTCTTGAAGGCGAATTAGTAGATAAAAATGCCGTAATTAAAGAGAATAAGCGTATCGAGACCATTGAAATCAAGAGAGAAGATAAGATTCTTACTATCGATGAAAAAGTTGCAAAGTTTGAGCAAATACTTTTGGGTATTACTAAGGCATCTCTGTTAACAGATAGCTGGCTCTCCGCTGCAGCATTCCAAGAGACCTCACGTGTCTTGACAGAAGCATCGATCGAAGGTCGACTTGACTTCCTTGAAGGACTAAAAGAAAGCATTATACTTGGATACAGAATCCCAGTCGGAACAGGAACAAAATACTATAATCAAATGGTACAGAAAGAGATTAAGAATGGTAAAACCATTAAAGAAATCATCCAAATGTTCGCTCATAGCGATGAAATTGACGAACACGAAGAATCCATAGACGAGGTGTTGGATTTTTAAGCCATACAATTTACTTGACGAATTAATGTCAGTAATTTTTATGGTAAAAGTGATCTCTTTCAAATTGGCAAAATCAAAAAGGAGGAAAATGTGCCAACAATCAATCAGCTGATCCGCAAAGGTCGCACAACACTTGAAAAAAAGAAAAAGAATAGAGCTCTTGAAGCTTGCCCACAACGTAGAGGTGTATGCACACGTGTTTATACATCATCACCTAAAAAACCTAACTCAGCTTTGCGTAAAATTGCCCGTGTTCGTTTGACAAACGGAATTGAAGTAACTGCATACATACCAGGCGAAGGCCATAACTTGCAAGAACACTCCATCGTACTCGTACGTGGCGGTCGTGTAAGAGACCTTCCAGGTGTTCGCTATCATATAATTCGTGGTGCATTAGACTGTGCAGGCGTCGACAAACGCGTAAATAGCCGCTCAAAATACGGTTCAAAAAGACCTAAGAAATAAGGGAGGAATCAATGGCAAGAAAAGGTAAAGCAATAAAAAGAGAAATACTTCCAGATCCAAAATATAATAGCATTATGCTTAGTAAATTTATAAATTGCGTAATGAAACATGGTGAAAAAAGCGTCGCTGAAAAAATCGTGTATGGCGCTTTAGAAATTGTAAGCGATAAAACCAAAAAAGAAGGTATCGAAGTTTTTACAGAAGCTTTGAATAATGTTCGCCCTTTGGTTAAAGTTGTTTCAAGAAGAGTTGGTGGATCAAACTACCAAATCCCAACTGAAGTAACTGAAAAAGCAGGTATTGCAATTGCATTTCGTTGGATCATCGCTGTATCAAGAAGTAGATCTGAGAAAAGCATGAAAGAATGCCTTGCAGCTGAGCTTTTATCAGCTTATAAAAAAGAAGGAACAAGCGTTAAAAAAAGAGAAGATACACATAAAATGGCAGAAGCAAATAAAGCTTTTGCTCACTTACGCTGGTAAACTTTTTTACATATTAGAGTATATATATAAAACCACGGGCAATCTTGCCCGTGGTATATGTTGTTTAAGAGTATAGAGGGAAAATGACTGAAATATCAGATATACGAAATATAGGTATTATCGCGCATATTGATGCAGGTAAAACTACAACTACAGAACGTCTTTTGTACTATACAGATACTATCCATAAAATGGGCGAAGTCCATGATGGTAATACCACTACTGACTGGATGGAACAAGAAAAAGAAAGAGGTATAACTATTACCTCTGCAACCATAACCTGTTTTTGGAAAAACAAACAAATTAATATTATCGATACACCAGGTCACGTTGACTTTACTGCAGAAGTTGAAAGATCTTTAAGGGTGCTTGACGGTGCAATCGGCATATTTTGCGCTGTGGGTGGTGTAGAACCACAATCAGAGACAGTTTGGCATCAAGCAGACAAATACTCTGTGCCAAGAATTGCCTATATCAATAAGATGGATAGGCTTGGAGCTGATTTTGAGAATGTTTTAGAAATGATCAAAAATAGGCTTACCCCCAATGCTACCTGTATTCAGCTGCCAATTGGCAAAGAAGACCATCTAACAGGCATTATTGACTTGGTCGAAATGCGTATAGCTATTTTTAATACAAGTGACAATCCCAAAAACTACGAATATGCCGAAATACCTGAGAACCTGCTTGAAGTAGCTAAAAATGCAAGAGAGGTTCTAATTGATAAAATTGCTGATTTTGATGATGAACTAATGTTGGCTTTTCTTGAAGGAGATGACATTAGTCCATCATTAATAAAACGTGCTTTAAGAAAAGGCGTTATTCAAAATAAAATCGTTCCTGTTTTAACTGGCTCTTCTCTAAAAAACTTTGGTGTGCACCTATTACTCAATGCTATCAATGATTATTTACCATCGCCAACAGACATCGCATTGCCAGAGGTGATTGACAGAACAAACAATGAAAAAATATGCTTAAAAACAGATCCTAATGCAAAGTTTGCTGCTTTAGCATTTAAAGTTCAAATAGAAAAACATACAGGAAAGCTCGTTTATATCCGCGTTTATAGTGGCACACTCAAAAAAGGTGAGATCTTTTATAATCAAACAAATGGCAAAAAAGAGAGGGCTATCCGCCTGATCCAAATGCAATCGAATAAGAAGAATGATATCGATCATGCACGGGCAGGTGATATCGTAGCGCTTGTTGGCACGAAGTTTACCTTTACAGGTGACACGATTACCGAAGAAAATAACCCTGTATTATTATCAAAGATGGACTTTCCTGAGTCTGTTATTTCTATCGCAATTGAGCCCAAAACTAAAGCAGATCAAGATGACCTCTCAGAGGCATTGACACGATTAGAAGAAGAAGACCCTACTTTTAAAGTTAAACAAGATAAAGATACAGGGCAAATCCTCATTACTGGTATGGGTGAACTACATCTCGATATTATACTGGATAGATTAAAAAGAGAATACAATATCTCGGTAAACCAAGGCAATCCACAAGTCACATATAAAGAGACAATAACTGAAATATGCGAGGTTGACGAAGAATTACGCCGTGAATTAAACAATAAAATCACTTATGGCTATGTCAAATTAAGGCTCTCGCCATATGACTATGAAAATGATCCAGAAAACCATTTACAAAAGAAGAATAAGTTTATAAATAGAGTTGAATCTGATGAGATACCAGCCTCAATTATCGAAGCAATCAAAGAAAGCGCTTTCAACTCTTGCTCTGATGGTCCTTTGCTCAGCGGGCAAATAGAGGGACTACAAGTTGAATTAATCGACACAGCTTATCACCAAGGCGAATCGAATGAGGTTGCTTACCGTGTAGCAACGGGTATGGCGATCTCAAAAGGTTTGCAAAAGGCAGGCGCCTTGATATTGGAACCTATTATGAATGTAACAATCATCTCCCCAGTCGACTTTATTGGGGACATAATTGGCGATATTAATGTAAGACGAGGAAGAGTAATCGAAATACGAACAATGGGTCAAAAGCAAGAGATTCTTGCAGAAATTCCTTTAAATGAGATGTTTGGTTATTCAACCAGAATCCGCTCTCTGTCTCAAGGACGCGCCGTCTTCACAATGGAATTTAAAAAATATGAAAAAATTCCTTTACAATTACAACAAAATCTGTTAAAAAAGATAAGAGGATATTAAAAGGAGGAAACATGGAAATAGCTCTTGATTTTACAGGAAAAACTGCTCTTATGAAAATTGATGGGGTCATCTCAAGCGATAATGCTTATCTGTTTCAAGAAAAACTTAATTCACTCCTAAATTCCGATGTAACCAAACTTGATATGGATTTATCTGCCTGCAGAAATATGAGTAGCATCGGCATAGGCAAGCTACTTATCTTTTATAAAGACTTTATCGCTCGTAATGGCGAAATCGAGATTATCAAATCTTCTACAGCTGTCTATGAGCTATTCAATACGATCAAGCTCAATCAACTAATTTCTATCAGCTTATAATGTTTTATGCCTACCGCAGCAAACAGAATCCTTCTGGTCGATGATGATATTGAATTATTAAATTCATTAAAGAACATTCTTTCTGTTTATAAGTTTGAAGTTGATCTTGCCAGCAGTGTAAATATCGCATTAAACAAAATCACTGAAAACAACTATAATTTAGTCATTAGCGATATCGAAATGCCCAAAAAAAGCGGGCTCGAATTACTCGATCAATTAAAAAGAATTATGTTGCTCGATATACCTGTTATTCTGATGACAGGACATCTGGAAATCGATTATGCTATTGAAGCAATCGCTCTTGGTGTCGATGACTTTATCAAAAAACCTATTGAATCAAACACTATTCTAAAGTCAATCAATAACCTGCTCATTAAGAGCAAGATTAAAGAAAAAAAGGATAAGATTGACCCGAACATTAATGCAATCAACTGGAGTTTTGAGTTTTCACCACATGACTTTTTGAATCAGAACATCCCTGATCATATTTTATATCTAATCAAAAAGAGCATTTATTTGCCAATAAAGTGTATCAATGAATTGTCTGTTTGTCTTGAAGAAACCATCACAAACGCATTTATACATGGGACATTAATGATACCTGATTCAATTCGACAACAGTCACATGGAGATTATCGCAGCTTCATCAATGCACAAATGAAAACAGATATTGCAAACAAAAAAGTTTTTGTAAACATTGATTATTGTGGCAAAAAAAAGACCTTGACTTTCAGCGTAAAAGATCAAGGGTCGGGCTTTAATACACAAACAATTGATGCAAATAATACGCTAATGCTGGACTTTAGTTATTCGACTGGACGAGGATTAAATCTGGTACGAATACTCTCTAATAAGATCACTTTTTTAGAGAATGGTTCAAGAATTATTTTTGAAAAAAAAATTAATGAAAACTGACTCTGCCAGCAATATTGGCGCTCAATTAAATGAATCTACTGCTTTTTTACTTGAAAAAGGTATCACCAGTGCAAAAGTTGACGCTGAATTAATCTTTATGCACTTTTTGCAGATGAAAAGAGCTGAGCTATATCTTTCTCACAATATGATAATTGAAGAAAAGATTGCTGTTCAGATTAAAAATGCACTACAAAAGAGAGGCACGCATTACCCACTGCAATATATCTTAAATGAAGTGCATTTTTTAAATACAAAACTCTATGTTGACGAGTCTGTGCTCATTCCACGACCAGAGACAGAGTTTCTTTGCGACATGATAATCAAAGAGTATAAGGGGCAAAAAAAAGAGATCAGTTGTCTCGATATTGGCACAGGTTCGGGGGCAATTGCAATCGCCATAAAGAAAGAATTACCACAGATCAAGATGGATGCATGTGACATATCCGACAAAGCACTTTTAACAGCAAAGAAGAATGCAAATGCTAATAATGTTAAGATTAATTTCTTTACATCAGATCTATTTGAAAAGGTCAGTCACAAATACGACCTAATCATTTCAAATCCCCCCTATGTCACAGAAACAGAATACCAAACACTCGAAGATGAATTGAAACATGAACCAAAAAATGCTCTTGTTTCCAATCATGAAGGGCTTCAACATATTTATACGATAATAGAAAATGCTCTATTATACATGAATGCAAATGCAAAAATATTTATCGAAAACGGCTACCAGCAATCAGAGAAGATTGTTGAATTTGTAAAAAAACACAATTACAAGTCATTCGAAATCATCAAAGACTTATGTGGTATCGAAAGATTTATTAAAATGGAGGCATAATGGATAGCTTTATTATAGAAGGTGGACACCCCTTAAAAGGAGAAATAAAAGTCAGCGGTGCAAAGAATGCAGTCTTGCCGCTCATGGCAGCAGCTCTTTTAGCGCCAGGTAAAAGCGTATTGAGCAATGTACCCAAACTTATAGATTTGAAAATAATGGCTCATCTTTTAAGAGTCATTGGGGCTCGTGTTGACTATGAAAACGAGCAAATGGCTATCGATGCCACAACTTGCACATGCTACGAAGCACCTTATGAGCTTGTCTCTCAAATGCGTGCCTCAATTTATGTTTTAGGACCTCTTTTAGGGCGCTTTAAAAAAGCCATTGTCTCATTTCCTGGCGGCTGTGCCATAGGTTCAAGACCTGTTGATTTACACTTGATGGGCTTTGAAAAAATGGGTGCCAAGATTGAAATCGAACATGGAGATATTATTGCTGAATGCAAAGGCGGGCTCAAGGGCGCTGAAATTGAATTTCCTTTTGTATCGGTTGGTGCGACCGCCAATATCTTAATGGGCGCTGTTTTAGCAGAAGGAATCACGACCATCAAGAATGCTGCACTCGAACCTGAAATCAGCCATTTAGTTGATTTTCTATCTCTAATGGGTGCCAAAATAGAAGGCAAGGATACGAGCACACTCACTATTGAAGGGGTTAAAGAATTAAAGCCAGCCGATATCAGAGTGATTGCTGACCGTATTGAAGCAGGCACATTTATCATTGCTGCAGCCATTACAAAGTCACCGCTCAAAGTCGTCAATTGCAACCCTGAGCATCTCAAAGCTCTGATGATAAAGCTCGAGCAAGCAGGCTGTCACTTCAGAATTGAAGACAATGATATCTTTGTTTTGCCTGCTGAAGAAATAAAGCCCGTAGATATTGTAACTGAACCATTTCCCAGCTTTCCAACAGATTTGCAAGCGCAGTTTATGACCTATATGGCATTGGCAAATGGTTGTTCACACATCACGGAGACTATTTACCCTGACCGCTTTTTACACGCTGCCGAGCTCAATAGATTAAATGCAAATATCTCTGTAAAAAATGGCACAGCTACAATCAATGGTGTCCAATGCCTCTCTGGAGCTGAAGTTATGGCGACAGATTTACGTGCCAGTGCTGCATTAGTTTTGGCAGGACTTGTTGCAAAAGGACAGACTAAGATCTCAAGAATTTATCACATTGACCGTGGTTATGATAAAATAGAAGAAAAGCTTTCTAATGTAGGCGCAAATATCAAAAGAGTATTGGGATAATAATTCAAAACTATGATTTATGCTGTAGCAATGAGCGGAGGCGTAGATAGCTCTATTGCCGCCTTATTATTAAAAGAGCAAGGGCATCATGTGATTGGCTTTACCATGTATCATTTTAATGATCGCACTTTCCCTTTTCAGCAAGGCACCCTCAGTAAAGCAGTTGAAGATGCACAAAATGTTGCCAAAAGCCTCGGTATAGAGCATTATACGATAGATCTGCAAAAAGAGTTCAATGATATTGTCATCAATGACTTTATCAATCAGTATAAAAAGGGGTTGACACCCAATCCTTGCACACTGTGTAACCCAACAATTAAATGGGGTGCTTTCTTAAATAAGATCTCAGATATTATGTGCGAAAAATACAATTCAAGCGATTATATTATCGCAACTGGTCATTACGCTAAAAAAGCAATGATAGGGCAAAAATCAGCCATTTTTCGTCCTTCTGACATAAAAAAAGATCAGACCTATATGCTGTGGCAACTCTCGCAAAAGCAGGTTGAACAAAGCCTTTTTCCATTGACTGATTTTACCAAAGAGCAGATCAGAGCAATGGCGCACAAAGCAAATCTACCCGTAGCTCAATCGAAAGACAGTCAAGATATTTGCTTCATTGACAAAGATTATCACACCTTTTTAAACAATTATATTTCTGCAAAAGAGGGCAATATTATTCTCCCTGATGGCACAATCATTGGCAAGCATAATGGACTTATTTATTACACAATTGGTCAGAGAAAAGGGCTCGTGCCATGGACTAAGCCACTCTATGTGATGAAAATCGATAGCAAAGCAAATACCCTAATAGTGACAGATGACCCCACAATGCTGGAGAGTAAGACTTTCAAAATTCATCAGATTAATCTCATCAGAGAAGATTTGCCTTTACACGCGACAAATTTGAGGGTCAAGGTGCGTTATCATAGCCCCGATGAAGAGGTGCAATCGCTACATTTTCAAGATGACATTCTTACTGTTGAATTGAAAAAGCCCGTAAGTGCCATTTCGCCTGGTCAGTCAGCTGTCTTCTACAGAGATGATGAATTAGTTGGTGGCGGTGTGATACTTCCTTTTGATTAGCTATTTCCCATTCCTTTTGCCTTATAAATGCTTGCCAAAATCTCAGCCACAGCAGCATAAAACTGTACGTCAATAGGCTTCCCAATCTCTGAATGTTTATACAATAGCCTTGCCAGCGGCTTATCTTCGACAATTGGAATATTATTCTCTTTGGCAATTTCTTTTATTTTTTCAGCAATCAATCTCTTTCCTTTAGCGAGGACAATTGGGGCATCAGATACTTCAGGGTCATACTTAATGGCGATCGCCAAATGAGTGGGGTTTGTGATCACGACATCCGCCTGTGGTATATCTCCCATCATTCTTTTCATCGATTCTTCCATCATTAATTTTAAGATTTTACGTTTTACTTGAGGATCGCCCTCGAGCTGTTTAAATTCGTCTTTAACTTCTGACTTAGTCATCTTGAGTTTTTTCATATAGAGGAATTTACTCCAGACATAATCTATAACAGCAAAAAACACATAAAATATAAGTAGGTAGATAATTACGCGAATGATTATCTTTAATAAGTAAGTAAAAATCTGATATATGTCTAAAAAAATCAACCCCATGAAGTTGTCTACTTCTTTTCTCACCACCAACCAAATAATTATGGTCAGAATCGCTAATTTGACAAGTCCCTTAGCAAGTTTTTTAAATCCATCCATAGAGAAGACTTGCTTTAAGCCATTCATTTTTAAGAAATCTAAGTTCCACTTTAGCTTATCGGTAGTAACAATCCACCCAACTTGCACAATTGAAGCAATAGTACCGCTGATCATCAATATCAAACCAATTGGACCAATTATTAGCCAAAAATAAATGAAATACTTAATTGCCAAGTTCTGTACACTAAGAATATCCAGCCTTGTATTAAAATTCAAAAAGGCATATGTAAAAAACTCTTTAAAGACATACAGAAGAAAAGGTCCGCCCACCTTCAGAATTACCAAGAGAATCAAAAGAAATATTGCCGTATCAATCTCGCTTGAGCGAGCAACATCTCCTTTCTTCCTGGCATCTTGTAGTCGTTTACCAGTGGGGGCTTCTGTTTTCTCTGTTTCGTCTGCCATTGCCTAATCCAAGATTGTTTTCAAAAAGGTATCTGTTTCACTGACATTTTTAAAAAGAAAACCATAATTAATATTACTTGAAATATGTATTTGATGGTATTTTATTTTATTATCGACATTAGTCTCACCCCAATTATAAGCTGCCAGAGCAAGACTATAATTATTCTTATATTTTTGCAAAAGGTACTGTGTATACTGTGCTGAGAGCTGAATATTTACCCGTGGCAGCCACAATTGCCACTGTTCGATTGAGCTATCCATATACTTTGCTGTCAAATAAGTAATCTGTCCGACACCTATTGCCTTAGCAGACGAGTAAGCAAAGCAGCGAAAAGAGCTTTCTGCTTCAATTTGCTTATAAAAATACTTAGTATTTAATGAAAACTGTTTTCCATAATAGTATGTTAAGAGTAGATTTGTCAAAGGGTTAAACAGTACTATTACCAGCAGAATAATAATCATTTGGCTAATAATAAATAATTTATTCATTACTTTTTTCGTGCTTTAACACTTGCCAAATTACGCTTAAATCCCTCATTTTGTGGTGATAATTTCACTGCCATTTCAAAATAAGGTTCTATCTCTTTTTTACTCTTATTTGCCATTGACATTGCAATGCCTATAGTATTATTGATCATAGCATTATCTTCATCAAAAGACAATGCTTGCTGAAAAGACTCAATAGCTTCATTTAATAATTTCTGCTCTTGCAATTCTAAGCCTTTAAAGAATAATTCACGCGAATTAACATATTGCTCGCGCTTTTCTGCATCCAATAATCGTTCATAATGCTTTTTATAGAGTGGGAAGTCACTGTGATTCTCATGCAGTTTTTGATAGCATTCAATTGCCTTATCCCATTGCCTGAGTACGGTATAGCTCTCCCCTATGGTAGTCAGAATTACTTCATTATCGGGAAATTGTTCTAATGTTTTTTCCAAATAGCCCAAAGCCTGACTATGCTTATTCATGGCTATGAGCACCAGTCCCATATTAAACTGATTGATATAATTATTATTCAAAATCAGAGCCTTTTCAAAGCAGGTATAAGCCTTTTTATTCTGCCCTTGTGTTAAGAGTCTTTGCCCTCTATTTTGTAAATATTTCTCTTTAAAACGCTGGAAATAGCTAATTAACATCCACTCTCCATTTGTAAAAGTCAGTTGCCCATCATTTCTAATGGGCAACTATTTAATAACATTTTTTAGATTAAGCCATCTCTTCTGAGAGACGCTGCAGCATCTGGTTTTCTACCTCTAAAGCGAACATACAAGTCCATTGGATGCTCTGTATTTCCTCTTGCCAAAACATTTTCTCTAAAAGAGCGTGCTGTTTCTTGATTGAAAATGCCATCTTCCAAGAACTTTTCAAAAGCATCGGCATCAAGCACTTCTGCCCATTTATATGAGTAATAACCAGCAGAGTAGCCACCAGCAAAGATATGTGATAAACTGGTTGAGACACAGCTGCCTTCGACTCTTGGAAGTAAGCGCAATTTATCAATTGCCTTATCTTCAAATTCGATCACACTCTTCACATTTCTATTATCTTGAGAGTACCACGCCATATCGAGCATACCAAAGTTTAGCTGTCTAATATTGAAAGAAGCCTTATTGAATTTCTCTGCTCTGCGAACTTTATCGACTAATTCTTTGGGTATCAATTCTCCAGTTTGGTAATGATAAGCAAAGAGTTTTAATGTTTCTTCTTCTTTCACCCAATTTTCCATTATTTGGCTTGGCAATTCCACAAAGTCCCAATACACGTTCGGGCTTGCAAGTGATGGATATGTACAATCAGACAATAGTCCGTGCAATGCATGACCAAATTCATGGAAGAGTGTTTCGACTTCTCTGAGATTGAGCAAAGATGGTGTATCTGATGTTGAAGGAGTCAAGTTTGCTACGATCGAGATGAATGGTCTTACCACTTCGCCTCTAAATAAGCCTTGAGAGCGATAACTTGTCATCCAAGCGCCATCTCTTTTGGTCTCACGTGGGAATAAGTCGAGATATAATAAGCCAACAAAGTCATTTTCATTTTCTCTCACTTCATAGACAGTTACATCTTTATGATAAACGGGCACTTCTTTATTTTCGACAAATCTCAGTCCATAGAGTTTTCCTGCTGTTTTGAAAATACCTTCAATGCAGTTTTCCATTTTGAAATATGGTTTTAATTCTTCTTCATTAAAATCGTATTTCTCTTTTTTCAAAATTTCTGAGTAATAACTGGAATCCCAACTCATAAATTCGTCCAAATTATCGATACGTTTTGCGAGTGCTTTCAATTCTTCTACTTCTTCTTTTGCTTTAGGATATGAGACTTGATATATCTTCTCTAAAAATTCATTCACTGTCTCAACGTTTTCAGCCATTCTCTCTTGCAGGGTATAATCTGCATGGTTTTTATAACCCAAAAGCTCAGCTCTTTCATGTTTCAATGAAACTATTTTCTTGATGATATCTTGATTATCAAAATCATCATTAAAAGCTCTTTTCCCTGCTGCACGTGAAATAATCTCTCTCAGCTTTCTATTTTTTGCATAGCTCAATACAGGGATGATAGATGGAGCTTGTAAGTTAAAAGCCCATTTATCTTCTTTCCCTCTTTGTTTTGCCAATTCTTTTGCAGCTTGTTTTGCTGATTCTGGCATGCCGTCAAGCTCTTCAATAGTATCCACAAAATGGATAAAAGAGTTAGTTGAATTGAGCACATTTCTTGAATAACTTGGTGAAAGTACAGATAACTCTTGATCGATCTGCTCGAGCTTCTTTTTCTTTTCTGGGTCGAGCAATGCGCCATTTCTGATAAAGCGTTTGTAAAGTATAGCCACAAGTCTCTTCTGTTCAGCATTTAGTCCATCTTGGTTTTCGTAAACGTGCTTTACTTTTTGAAAAATCACATCGTCCAAAAACACTTCAGAAGAAAGAGACGCCAATTTTGGTGAAATTTCATTTGCCATTTGTTTAAATTCATCATCAGATTCAGCAGAGAGCAAATTAAAGAAGACGCCTGTTACAATGCCCAAATCATCTTGACCGACTTCCAAAGGTAGAATTGTGTTTTCGAAAGTAGGTGTAGCATTATTTTCTTTTAATTCTTTCAAGCCCTTACGTGCACCTTCTAAACCTTTATCGATAGCTGGCACATAGTGCTCTTTTTTAAATAGGTGAAAAGGAATAGAGTCAAACGGCGTATTCCATTTCTCAAAAAAAGGGTTATTGTTCATGAAAACTCCTTATTTATTTTATTTTTTCTTTATTTCTTGGGGTTAATATCAAGTAATTCAACTTCAAACTTCAATGTAGCTTTGGGAGGTATCACTCCGCCAGCGCCTCTGTCACCATATGCCAGTTTTGAGGGGATAATCAAGACTCTCTTTTCGCCAATTTTCATTCCCTCAACGCCTTGATCCCAGCCCTTTATTACCATGCCAGCACCCAATTTAAAATCGAATGCTTGACGCCTATCTAATGAGCTATCAAACTTCGTTCCGTCCATTAACCAGCCTGTATAGTGAACTCTTACAAGGTCGCCTTTTTTACATTGCTCGCCTTGACCTTCTGCTAAAACCTCATACTGTAATCCTGATTCCATTTTCACAACCTTTCTATTTTCTGATTTAGTCGCTGCTGCAAATAAGCTAACAACTAATATGCTTATAAAAAGCAAAATTAACACTTTTTTAACCATAGCATAACTCCTTATAAATCATGATTTTTCATTAAAGACTAATATTATCCATTAATTTAAAACAGATTATTTAGTAAAGTAATTTTTCATTAATAGTAATAATTTAACTCAAAAAAAAGAAAAAACAATAAGTTTTTACCTATAAAAGATCAGTCAAATCAAAGCAGACCAAGCTTCATCACCTCTATGAGGCTGTTGCATAGTAGCCAAAATTACTGATAAAAGAATATAGCAAAAATATCAATTAAAAAAACATCACCCTCTATATATATTGGCAGGACAAAATGGGGTTTTTTGAAAACTATTTTCATCTAAATCAGCAGATGCCTACTACGAGCGGGTTTAGAGGCAACTTTTTATTCCGCCGACCAACAACTACCATTAGTTGTTCCAGATCCATCAATCAATTTCACGAAGCGAAATTACCCATCAACTCAGCTCTCAGCCCTAACAACCCATTATTCTTCAAGTATGTAAATCTGAATTATGCATTATTCATCACCCTCTATATATAGGGCTTACAAAATGGTGTTTTTTGAAAACTATTTTCACCCAAATCAGCAGATGCCTACTACGAGCGGGCTTAGAGGTGATTTTTTTTACCACACCAACAAGCACCCGGATGCCTCAGGTCAATTACACCTCATACCTCAATTCACAGTATGCATCCAGTCTATAAACCTGAATTATGCATTAATCAAATCCCCTATATTTTTTACTTGACAGTAAAACAAAAGCAAATAATATGAGAAAAAAAGAGTATTAAGGAGATCAAAATGAAAAAGAAATCACAATTACTTCAAATTCTATTTCTGGTTTTTGCTCTGACTCTTAACTTTGGGCTTTGGGCTCAAACACAAAGGGTTTTAGATGACGAGTTTATGCCACCTACTGGAGTTGTTGCAAACTCAACACAAGACCAAGTAGATCTTACCTGGAATGAACCAGGAACTGGCATTGATGTATGGTTTAGTCACACCCAGCAAATACTTTTGACGATGCTATAGGTACGGGTGGACCAATAGACTTTGAAGTTGCTCAAAGATTCTCACAAAGCCAGCTTCAAGCTTTTGGCGTGTCTGGTGCAACCTTGACAAAAGTTCAGTTTATGGGACATGAACCTTCTGCTTCATATACTGTAAAAATCTATATTGGAGGATCTAATGCTACACCTGGCTCTCTTGCTTTAACCCAAGCTGTTCCAAACATGATTGAACAACAGTGGACAGAAGTTGAATTATCTCAAAGCATCACTATCCCTACTGAGGGTGAGCTATGGATTGCTATTAAAATCTCAACACCAACAGGCTTTCCCGCATGTTGTGATGCAGGTCCAGCAATTGGCAATTATGGCAATATGATTTTCTTTGAAGATGGCTGGTACACGCTTGATTTGCTTGCTGATTCAGATGCAAATTGGATGATAAAAGGAATGGCTACAGGCGCAAACGAAGTAAATAGTATTACATTTGGTAATGATTCTACACAAAATACTGATCTTATTTCCATGAATAAAAGAGAAACACGCATTTTGCAAAAGGCTTCTGAAAATGGTGTTTATATAGCAAAAAATAATGACTTTACACAGTTTTCCTCAGCAAAAAATAATAGACAAAATACACGCACGCTGACGGGCTATAATGTTTGGAGAACCCCCATCGCATCGATGAACAATGAAAACACCTGGACTCCTATTGCCACTAATCTAACAGAAACAAACTACATCGATGAATCCTGGGCTGATGTTGCTACAGGCGAGTTCAAATATGTTGTCAAAGCAGTATATACAGACGGCATATCTGCACCTGCTTTTTCAAATACTATTTATAAAAACATGACCTGTAATGTCACTATCGTTTTAGCTACGGAAGACGGTGCATCGCCTGAAGGCGCAATGATTACCCTTACAAATCAAGATGGCAATTTAACTCATATTTACTCTGCTACAGCAAGTTCAGAGGCTACCGATTTTCTTGATGTTTGGCATGGACTTTACAATTTAAAAGTTGTTAAAGATGGCTATCAACCTATTGCTGAGACCGATATTATTATAAATCAAGCCGAATATACACATCCTACCATTGTTTTACCTGTAAGATATATTCTTTTGTCAGAAAGCTTCGATGGTGATTTTCCCCCTGAGGGCTGGGAAATTGTAGATAATGATGCTGATGAGTACAATTGGTATAGATTTACCAATACGCCTTATAATGGAGCGGCTTGTGCAGGTTCACTGTCATATAAAAATGGCGTTGGTGCATTAACACCCGATAACTGGATGATCACGCCACAACTCTCTTTGGCAGCAGGTGCAGCAAGTACATTAACATTTTGGGTGGCACCACAAGACCCAAGTTATCGTGAAGAGCATTATGGCATCTTTGTTTCAACCACAGATACCGAATTATCCAGCTTTTCAGAAGTGTTCTCCGAGACTATTAATTTTACAAATTGGGAAGAGAAAACAGTTAGTTTGCCATATGCTGGACAAGATATTTACATAGCTTTCAGACACTATGATTGCACAGATAATTTTGCAGTTAAAATTGACTTTGTGGAAGTTGATGGACCAAATTCTGTTGAAGAAATAGTCCCTTCAGCAAGACAGACAAGCTTGATAAGCAATTATCCAAACCCCTTCAATCCTTCTACTACAATCAAATACGAATTGGCTAATGAAGGTAATGTGGCAATTGATATTTACAATGTCAAAGGGCAAAAGATAAGATCATTGGTAAATGAACGACAAAGCGCTGGACTTCACTCTATAAATTGGGATGGCACTGATGATAATGGTAAAAAAGTCAGCAGTGGCATCTATTTTTTCAATATGAAATCTGGAAAATACACCTCTACTCGTAAAATGATTTTGATGAAGTAACAGAGAAATTTTGTAAAAACGAGTATATAAATTCTCAGAATTATAGAGTTCGACCCCCATATCGGGGGTCTTTTTTTGATATTATCGAGAATAAAGAAGATTCATGATTAAAAAACAGTACCTTCTCTATATAGGCAAGACAAAATGGGGCTTTATGAAAACGATTACCCTTAAATCATCAAATGCCTACTACGAGTGGGTTTAGAGGTGATTTGTCGTGCTTTCTTATAAGGTGATTATTGACAAATATTAAAAAAGCAAATATTTATATTGACAAAATAGATAACAAATGGTTTAATCTTTGCTATTAAGTATATTGGAGGTGTATATGAAAAGATATGTAATACTCGTAATCATTGCCTTATGCTTATCTTTATTGTTTTCTGATAATCAAATTACCAAATTCAATGGAGGTAAACACCAACTAAATCTATACTTCTACAATTCATTTTTATCAGGTTTAACTGCAAGAAGTAGAAACTTTGGAAATTCCGTATCGTCAGTGGTTGTTGACCCATCCATGAATGTTTTAAATCCAGCGGCTTTAGGATTTATGGATAAATCAATGATAGCAATTGACGCAGCGCCAGGCTTTAGTTTTAACCTATCAAGCTTTTTAAAAGATGCTGTAAATGATGCAGTAGACTCTGCGATAGAAGACACAGAATCACCAAATATTGAAAAGATATACCCAAAGCTTGAGATGAATGTCGGGCAAAGCGGTTTATTAAACAATGTATCTGTTACTCATACTGGGCTTGCAATGGGAAATATTGGCTTCACATGGTATCGTCCATTCTATCTTGATATGAATTTTTTGGGCAATAGCATTGAATTTGTCGTAGAAGATTCTGTTTTAAAAGACGTAGGGCAAGAATCAGAATACACAGAAAAGACAGTGCTACCATTGAGCATAGAACTTCTTGCAAACAGCGTTTTTAGTATGCAAACAGCAAATATCTCTTGGGGCAAATCACTCAATGAAAAGGTATCTATTGGAGCGGGGTTAAATGTCAATCGTCTTACGATCGAAAGCGGGCTTGATGCCAAGATAGGCGGGTTTATTAGGCAATATGGTGGCGATACAGATATAAATGTGGCATTTGACGACCCAAATGTTGTGTATCGAAATACGATGAACGACACGATTAGAGTCGATTTTAATAATAATTTAATAAGTTCAAACTACGCTATATCATGGCATGTAAGCCCAAAGTTTTATTTTGACCTTGTTTTTAATGCGCCCATGAGCACTAAGCTTAATGGAGATTTATACATTGTTCAGCACACATTAGGCGCCTTGAAAATGAGTTATGAAAAAGATGGTGAAGATGGAATACCAGACACAGATGATGATGAGGAAATGTTTGACGTTGAGCTGTTAAAGCCTTCTCAGATTGCTTATACCAATAGAACGGTCTATCTCAGCGATGATCTGAAAATAAATATTCCTGGTAATCTTGCCTTGGCAACAACCTATATTAATAAAGACTTTAAGTTGATTTTCTCTCTTGAAATACCATTTGGCGAATTATCCCTTGATTATAAATGCGACAGATACAGAGATGGTCAAAAGAAAAATATTGAAGAAAACACCTTTGAAGCATATGCTGATACAACACGTTTACACTACAAAGTAGGCGTAAAACCAAAACAAAATATCAAGCTTGCAGCAGGGTGGAAGAACTTTGCCTTTAGCACACAAATATTTATTATGGATCAGATTGCTGAAGGTCTCAAAGACGATGATGGGCTACCAGTCAAACCAATGAAAAATATTATTATCCCCACGATAGCTGTTGGAACTGGCTTTCATATTACCAAAAACACTCTAATGGATATCAATATTGTCGCTTTACCCAATCCATTTCTACGTACAAGTTTTACCTGGAATTTTTAAGGAGTAAGATATGAGAATAAAATACTTAATACTATCGCTGATCCTGCTTGCTATGATGACTTTATACGCAAGCCAAAGCCAATTAAACATTGCCGCTCCCTACAATCAAGACATACTTTACCATCCAATGAACACAAATAATTCCATTGTATTAACTGAAATACCAATGGATATGTATAAGCCCAACAGAACATTTAAAGTTAGCTGGCAACCATCCAGTATTAATGCAAAATTCTACTATTCACAAAGCCCTGGTGGTCCTTATACCATGGCAAATGTAAATAGCTCTGCAACAGGTAATACACGCACTATAAGCGCTAATGCACAACAGCTGGGCATTGGTGTGGGGCTCTACTATTGTGTAATTAAAGATCCAAACTCAAATGACCAGTCAATGGAGTTTCAATTGATTATCCAGCCCTCATCTGGTGTGGCGACATCTCAACCTCTAAATGGCAGCACTATTACAAATAATGCGACTCCTACCTTCTCCTGGCAGCCTATTTCGGGCGTGCCTTATTATTATATTGTTTTATCTGATCAACCATTTACTCTTTCTTATGATGAAGATGATAAATTAATTGTTAATGGGCTTAATTTAATCTGGCAAGCTATCACACCAAACACTTCAATCACTTATGGAAGCCCCGACCCATCTGATAATTTTAACCATATCACACCACCGCCACTGATCAATGGTAAAGAGTATAACTGGGTGGTAATGAGCAACTTTGGCAACTCACCGCTTTACTCTTCTGATGTGACGGGTAATCCAAGTAGCTTTTACTATTCAAGCCCCACTATTGCTACACCTGTTCTTAGCCAACCAGCTGCAAATCATGAATTTGTAAATGCAGAGACAATTACTTTCCAATGGGACACAGTCCCTACTGCTGTCACATATCATATTTTCCTCTATGAAAAGAGAGTTGAAGCTGGCAGTGAAGTCCTTTACCCTATCTGGAATCAAATTACCACTAATAATATTGTCGACTTCCAAGCAGAAAATGTTTTAATACAATCTACTTATGCATGGAAAGTGATCGCTACAAATGAAAACAATGTCTCTGCCTCAAGTAATGTGAGAAATTTTAAATATACAATACCAACAGGAACCGCAAACATCACGGTTAAAAATAGGCAAGGTATGCCCCTTGGCTTTGCAAGCGTGATTGTCGATGCTGTTGAGGGTGCCATGGACAATGTACCTTTGACAGTTGATGCTGCTGGCGCAGATCGCAAACTATTGCCAGTAGGTCAATATCTATTTTCAGCTTCAAAAGCAGGCTATGAAACAAGAGACACGCTCGTCACAGTTTTAAAAGATGATTTTATTTATAAGCCAGGATCAACAAGCTTTGATTCAGAAGGCGATACAATGATAAATATTGTCTTAGATTACTCGCCCGCCTTCTTAGTAGGGGCTATCACCTCGGGGGGTAATGCCCTAAACAATGTGCAAGTAACAGCCACCAAAAGCACGGGAGAGATAAGAAAAGTGTCTGCCTCAAATGGTAGTTATAGTATAGCTGTGACGCCTGGTGTTTGGACTGTATCTGCACAAAAAGAAGGCTATACCGCCACAAATACGGCACAAACAAATATCAGCTCAGGGCAAACGACAACAATGACGACTATTGTCATGAATCAAAACACAAAGAATGTCTCTGGTTATACAAAATTACCTTCTGGATCAGCAATTGCAACAGTGACAGTAATGGCTACCAAAGGGGCTTTGAGCTATACAAAATCAACAAATAGTAATGGTGCTTATCAATTTAACGGTTTAGAACCTGGTACGTGGACTATCAGCTGGAGCAAAACAGGTTATTCTGCACCAAGTGATTACCAGTTTACGATATCTGCGACCTCTCCCACAACTACAAACCTCATGGATGCGATAATGACACCACGAGCAAATGTCTTAACGGGTAATACAGGCAATGGTACTGTCGGTATTCCAAACTGTCTAATAACTGCAACTCCCATAAGCGGCACGCCTACCACAGCCCTTTCCAATGAATACGGTAATTATACGCTAAATATCCCACAGGGTAATTATACGATTACCGCAAGCAAATCTAACTATACAACACAAAATACACGATATGTAAATGTCACAGTTGGTGAGACAATCCATGCAAATGACTTTATCTTATACCCCAATCAATCATATATCAATGGAACAGTGACCAGCTCTGGCAATCCTGTTGCAAATGCATATGTCACAGCTGGCAATTTTACTACACAAACAAATGCAGCGGGCTTTTTCACAATGTCAGTCTCTGCTGGCACTTATAATGTTGTAGTGCAAAAAGCTGATTATATTACAGAAACAAAGACAAACATCTCAGTTAGTATTGGTCAAACAACTTCCGGGGTTAACTTCTTATTAAATGCCAATCCTGGTGTGATCTCAGGTAAAGCTTTATTAAATGGCTCTGGTGTTGCCTCCGCTCAAATAACAGGCTTTAGAGTCAGCGGCTCAAATATGATTCCTATTACGCCAATTAATACTGATGGGCTCGGTAATTATTCACTTAATCTCACGGCAGGTACTTATCAGCTTTCAGACCAAAACAGGTATGCTGACACAGAATCCAATTAGTGTGACTGTCGCTGCTGGTGCAACAATTAGCCAAAAGAATATTGAAATGACTTTGACTCAAACAACGATGAATGGCACGATTACCAATGACCAAGGCACAGTCGTAAGAAATGCAAATATCACAATCACAGAAGTAAATAATGTGAGCAACACTTTTTCAACAGTTACAAATATCTACGGTTCTTACACTCTAAACGTTCCTGCAAGCAAGAGATATATCATTACTGCAAGTGCTTCTGGTTATACAGCCAGCAGCTATACTATGCAAAACCCCTCTAATATCGGTGAAACTTATACACGAGATTTGACGATTGCAGGGCAAAGTGCTTCTATCTCTGGCAAGATATTTGACCAGAATGGAAACTCTATCACTAATGCCGTCATCTCTGCAAGTAAAGGTTCTCAAACCATACAGATCAATTCAAGTGCTACAGGCAATTATACACTCGGCTTGCAATATGGTACCTGGAATATTAATGTATCAAAGCTGGGGTATACCAACTCTGATAGCACATTTACGATCAATCCAGGGCAAAGCCTTGCAAATAAAAACTTCATTATTAATACGAACTTCTCCACTTTGAGAGGCAAAATAACAAATAGTATCAATGCCAATCCTTTACAAAATGCTACTGTCACTGCCACAAGCAGCATTGGCGGCGGCGGTTCGGCAATTACAAATCAAAATGGTGACTATCAAATCAACAACCTTGTACCTGGTAACTATACAGTAACTGTGACACGAAATAACTATCAAACCACTACTGCTACTAATCTTTCTATACCAGGCAATCAAAGTATACTCAAAAATATCACTATGATTCCATTAACTGGCGAATTGGCTATCACCTGTAATCAAACAGGATCTACCATCACTATTGAAAACTCTGTTACAGGCGCTATTAATAACTACACAACTACTGCTCAACTTACAGAACTACAGGGCATCACACCTCAAGTGCCACTCAATGTGACTGTCTCCAAAACAAATTACTACCCACAAACACAGAGTGTTACTATCCCCGCAAATGGTTCGCAGTCTTTATCTTTTACGCTCGTACAGGCAATCGGTTCGATATCTGGAAAGATTACCAATCAACCAAATGGTGCTGGCGATGGTCTGGCAAATGCCCAAATAAATGCAGTTAGTACAAGTGGAGGGTTTTCTGGCTCTGCAATCAGTGATGCCAGTGGTAATTATGTGCTGAATAATTTACAAACAAATAATACCTATATCATTACAGCTACTTTGAGCAATTACAATCAAGCAAACACATTATCTGTTGATCTGCCAAATAGCACGCCTGTACAAAACAAACATATTACTATGACACCAAATAATATCACTATATCAGGCTTCGTGAAAAACCAATTAGGTAGCGTTTTAGCTAATATCCCTGTAAAAGCAGTTTCTGAGAATATCACCATTCAAGCGACTACAAACAGCGCTGGGCAATTTACCCTTAATGGTCTATCGCCAAATAAAACTTATCAGATCTCTACAAATAAAGTTCAACCTGGCTGGGAAAATACGACCATTACTCAAATTATTACTGTTAATAATGTCACTGGCATAAACTTGACAATGCAAGTTCATACTTCAACTCTCTCAGGAATTGTCATTGATCAGAATACTCAGGCACCAATACCTGGCGTGACTGTCTCAACATATAATTCTCTTAGTGGCTTATCGAGAACAACTACGACACAAACGGATGGCACATATGTCATTAATAATCTCTATAATGGCACTTTAAAGATCAAGTTTAACAAAGATTCATATAAGCCTGACAGCCTACTAAATGTGCCTATTGCCTATAATGAAAGCATCACAAAGAATATGCAATTACAATATAGTCAACCAATTACTGTTAGCGGCTTAGTCAAAGACACGAGCAATAGACCTCAAGCTAATACTCAAGTAAATATTAGCGGCTCTGGGCTAAATCTAACTACCACTACAAACAGTAATGGCGAATATGAATTTACCAATGTGCTACCATATAAAACTAATCTCACAATAGGTACGAATCTCAATCCAACTACACACGATAATGCAAGCAGGACATTTAATACAGCAAATATTAATGTTCAAATAGAGCCTCTGATTATCGATATTCACAATGCTTCAATATCTGGTGCTGTCGCTAATCTGAGTGGTGCATTCATCAATAATGCGCTTGTTACTTTAAAGAGATTATCAAATAATGAGGAAATAAGCTTTACCACAAGTACAAATGGACAATTCTCCTTTACTCTCCTCTATGAAGGCGATTATCAATTAAAAGTAAACAGTGCAGGATATCAGTCATATACGTCTCAAAACATCACTTTAGCTGATAACGATACCCAAGTATTACCTATCACCTTGCAGCAGCTTGAAGGAGCAATAGCGGGCTTTGTACACAATTACCTCGGACAATCTATCCCAAATGCAACTGTCAAACTGGTAAATGAAAATACACAGAGCTTTGTCTTGGCACAAACAGGAGAAAATGGCTCATTTACATTCAGTGCAACTGAAGGCATAAACTATCAACTAAGCGTTACCAAAACTGGATACCTAAACTACATCCACCCCAATACATTAGCTGTGGACTCGATCTTTGTTAATGTCGGTTTATCTGGTGTACCAAATAGCGTCATAGGCACAGTAAAATATCAAAACAGCCCCATTGCATACGCCACCGTACGCGCAATTAATATTCAAGGTGACACATACACGACAACAACAAATGATGATGGCGATTATATCATTTCTAATATCATAGGCTATCACAAGGTATGGGCAAACTCTGGCAACCTTGTATCATATCAACAAGAGATCACCATTAATCCAGGAGAATACATTATTCAAGACATTGATTTGATGCAAGCTGCAAGCATACCTGGCGATATTATGTATAATAATCAGGGAATTGCAGGTGCCTCAATCATCGCAACAAATGTCAACACTGGACGCGTATTTTCCACCAGCTCAAATACTAATGGTGCTTTTACCCTCACAGGCTTAACTGGCGCAACTTATTATATTCAAGTGATAAAGGACGGCTATACTGTCAATGAAGAGCCCCCAACTGTTCAAGTTAATGCTGGCGAAATCAGCGACCCCTTACACTTCACTTTAACTTATATGGGAAATAGCATCTCAGGCTCTGCGATTAATAATGAGACCTCTGAAGGTATTCAAGGTGTTGTAATAAATCTAAAACAAGACAATGAGATCCTCAATACAATGAATACTAATAGCTCGGGCTCCTTCAACTTTGCTAATATTGCAGACGGCACATACCAATTGTCTGCAAGTCACGGGGCATATAATCCCGTCGATGATATATCAGTGACACTTCTAAATGGTGTATCAAATCCAAGCCAAGTCCAATTCTCTATGACACCAAAGAGCAAGGTGATCTATGGAAATATTACCAACACAAAGCTTGACCCTTTACCTGATGCGACTGTCTATGCTACAATAGATGATAATGTTTACCAAACAACTTCTAATTTAGATGGACAGTATAGTTTATCTGTACCTAACTTTGGTGAATATCAAGTCTATGCTAAAAAACAATATTATGCAAACTCATCTTCTGTCATAGCAAATTTAACTGAAAACAACCCTGTCGCACAAGTTAGCTTCCAATTAAAGCAATTACCAGCAAGTATTAGCGGCACGATTACCATTACAGATCAAACAGAAGAACCATATGAAATTGTCGCACCTTCTCAAATGACAGTCACTATCTATATACCTGAGGCTGACCCAATAGTACAGGTTTATCACGATACCAGCGATTACCTGATTGAAAACATCAACTTACCGATAAATGACTTTAATGTAACAATGGAGATTATTGCCAGCTACCTGAATAATACTTTCAAAAAAGTTCAAGTTATCGGCATGACACCAGGTGAAAACACAGTATTTGATCATAACTTTAATTATATACCAAATTCTATTAATCTCGGCGGTTATGTCAAAATGAAGCTGGATGAAAACACCTTTGATCTACCTACAAACACAAAAGTTGTCATTAGCCATGCCAATACCATCATCGACTCTGTAAATGCCAGCAATAGTGGCTATTACCAATTCAACTCACTAATTGAGGCAAATTTCCCCTTAAATGTCAGAATTACCTCTATCTATGACTTCGAAGAATTCTCTACTAATATTGATATTAACTGGACAGGCGATGACATCATCTTAGATCACTTTTTTGATTTTATACTTTGCGAATATATGCTGACAGTGATGAATAATAAAAATGAGCCTTTTAAATTCGTAAATGTAAGAATATCGGGTGAAAACCTCTTACAGCCAATTAATCTGATCACTGATGATCAAGGGCTAATTAGCACAGGGCAGATATTACATACGGGCGAATATTCAGTGAAGATCAATCCACCTGAAATGGGCGCGATTACCTATTTAGCACCAAATAGCTATACTATAAGCTTTGATAGTATTGGTAATCTGACCCATGAAAAACAAATACCTTTAGCTTTTAATAAATCTATTATCGAACCTGTTGCCAGTGATGAATCTATAAATGTGACACTCATAAAAGCTGAGAACTATACAGATGATGTTATCTTATATTATAAAAACTTAAACAATGTATGGGGCTCAAGCATCATGGGTATAGGTGAGAATAATGAAGAGCTTATTGCCAATATCCCTGCTCAAAATAAATCTGGCGAAGTAAAGTTTTACTTCATGTCTGAATCAGAAGCAAATGGACTTACTTATACAAATCAAAGTGACCCTGATTATTGGTTGATTACTTCAGCAGGTATTATCTCACAAAACACAAGTGCAATCACACCAAATACTGCATTGATCACCTATAATCAAAAATTAACCTTTACCGCAGATATCTTAGATGAATTAGAAAATGATTTAAATAGCATTATTGATCTAAATGGCTCTGTAGAATGGACTCTTGCAGACACAACGCTGGGCTCTCTTACAAAAATCAATGGACAAAAACGAAGCATTAATTTCTATTCGCCCTCATATGCAGAAAATTATGCTCAAAATACCATCAAAGCAAAGATCAAACTCAATGATATCACTATCAATCTAAGTGCACCAATTACCATCAAAGAAATGAAACTTGCCGAGCTTACAATCGATGGTGATGAAGAAATCAATAATTCAATTGTCAATAATTACTACCGAATTATTGCCAAGAGTGATAGTGGCGAAGTTATGACTGTAACGCCTTTTATCAAAGCAATTAAAGATTATCAAGGCAGTTTGTCGATCAATGGAAACCTAATTAAATTAAGCCCACAACCTGACTATATCGGTGCGATAATGCTTCAAGCTACAGCATTAGATCCAAATGACTCTACCCTTGTTGTAAGCGGAGCAAAAGAAATAAGCGTCTTTAAATTGATTACTCCAAATACTCCCGCTGATACATTAGATACAGGCTTAGGCTGCCAGCTTTTCTTGCCTGCAAATATGCTTGCATCTGGCTCTGCGAATATTTATCTCAATAGAATACAGGTCTCTGCGGTGCAGCAATACGGCACAGAATATGATGTTGAAGGGAGGGTATTCCAAGCATTATCCTCAGGCAATCCAAACTTTATTACCAAACCTGGCATTGCTTTTGATACATTAAATGAAGATAATATCAACCTCAAAACAATTGCTAATTGGGACTTAGATAGAATGCATTGGACACACTTGCCAAGCCAAGTAAGACGCGCAAGCTCAACGATCATTGTCCATGAAATGCCCAACTGGGGGCAATACGCTTTGCTTAGCCCTTCTTTATCTTTAGGCTTATATGATTTGAAACTCTTGCCAAACCCATTTACGCCAAATGACCAAATTGGTTCCAATAAAGGATTGCAAATATCTTTCAAATTAGCTTCGAGAAGCACACGATATCCAAAACTTACCTGCAAGATATACAATCTAAACGGCACATTAGTGAGAACTATCGCCAATCAAAAAGCCTTCTTAAAGGGAATATATGATATGGGCGAAACAACATCTCTCTATTGGGATGGCAAAACAGATGATAACCGAATGGCGCGTAACGGTCGCTATGTAGTGCATTTAATTGTTGAAGATGCGAAAGACCGTAAAGAATATGTCAAAGCCATTGTCTTGATAAAATAAAGGGGGAATAATGAAAAGAATTATTTTTATCGTCATCATATTGAGTGTCACACTTACCGCTTTTGCAGATAATCTTAGTAATATCCCATCAGCTTTTTTAGATGTTGGTTTTGGAGCAAAAGCTATGGGAATGGGAGGCGCTCAAACTGCAATTACCAAAAATGCGGGTAGTATCATTTGGAACCCTGCAGCGGGTACACAATCAAATCACGACAATTCTGTTTGCTTTGATAATACAAATATCCAAGATTTATATACTTACTCATACTTTGGTTATTTGCACAAAACAAATACAGACAATACTTTTGGTATTGGCTTTATTTACTCTGGAGACGATGCAATGTCTGAAACAAGCGTTATATTATCTTCGGCAATATCTGAAAAATACTTGAAAGATAGACTGAGCTTTCCAACTTGCGATATCGGCATGAATTTGAGATTGCTCATCTCTTCTTTTGGAAATAATGAAGACGGCGCTTATCTCGACCCTGTCACAGGCTTGAACCATCAAGTCACAGGAAATGCTACTGGATTTTCAGTTGATCTATCTCTACATAAAAAATATGCAGACAATAATCATTTTGCTCTCGTGCTCAAAAACCCTATTTCTTCGATCACATGGGATAGTAAAAATGAAGTTGGAACGGCAAGTGGCAAGTATAGTGAGGGTTTACCAACAACACTTATCTTTGGTTATGGTAAAATTGGCTCAAAATACTCATTTGCCTTGGATCTTGATAAGTCGATTCATTCAGACACAGAAGATGTTTTAAAAGTTGGTGTAGATTACATTCTCTTTAAAGACATTATGACGATTTGTACTGGTTATTCTCAAGAAATGATGACTGGCGAAAACAAGAAGTATTCTTTTGGCACAGGATTTAATATCAATCCAAAACAAAAATACAAGATATTCCTTGATTTAGCATATCAAATAGAGACAAATTGGGAAAAGCATAATACACTAAGAGTGTCATGTGATATATTAATGTAGAGTGCAATATGTACTATATGCAAAAGAATTATACGCAAAGACGACTTTTTGATTTAAATAGTCTCTTATTAAAGAGGCTTTTTAAAGCGTGTTTTTCCCCTTTTAGGGAATTGATTAAGGCATTTAAGCTAAATGTATGTTTTATTAGTATATTTTTCTTTACAATATATCATTTTTTTTAACAATTGCTATCTTACTATTTATCAATTAGTTTCTTTATCGAACGTTCTTTATTATTTGCAAATGTAAAAAATATGTTGACACAATAATGTATATTCTGTAATATAAGCCCATAAAAATAAAACGGAGGTTCAAAAATGAAAAAAATCCTTGTATTAACCATTTTAACAATGGTTGTTGTTGGTCTTATGGCTACTAATTTCTCAGTAAATGGAGATTTTAGAACAAGATTGTCATTGTACAAAGACTTAGGCATGGTTTTAAATGACTTAGATGCAGGAAACTATGTTGATTCAAGAGCTAATGTCACTTTAAATGCAGAAGTTGACAAAAACTTAAACTTCGTTTACTCCCTCAGATCAGGTAACTTAGTATGGGGAGGTAATGCAGGTTGGTCAAACAACATCGACGTAAAAACTCACGAAGCTTATGTTAATTGGGTTTGCCCATTTACATCACTTAATGCTAAAGCTGGTTTCATGAGCTGGGCTGATCACAAAAGCCTTGTTCTCGATGATGAAATCCCTGTTCTCTTATTAAGAAAAGACAATGTTGCTCCAAACCTTGATTTAGAATTTGGTTACATTGTTTTAGAAGAATCTCAATTCAACGCTTATCCAAGAGATAGCGACGGCTTCTTGTTCAACGTTGATTACAAAATCAATGATGACATGGCTACTGGTCTTAATACTGTAGTACACAGAAAAAAGACAAACGCTGGCGAACAAGAAAATGATTTCTGGATTATGCCTTTCTTTAACTATGCTAACTTTGGTTTAAATTTAGACGCTACATTTGGATTAAACTATGGTATGTATGAAAGAAACAGTGGTGATGACGTTACCAATATGGGTATGGCTGTTGCTCTTGATGCAAATTATGACACAAAAGGCTTTGGTATCCCTGGAATTAACGTTTTATTCACAACAGGTGATGATGGTACAGACCCAGAAAAAACTGCTTCATTTAACACATTATCATCTTACTACCAAAATGGCTTAGAATATTTTGGTATTGGTATCCATGACGGTGTTGGATCATTTGACCCAACAAACAATGGACTTGGTTTAATGAGTTTTGTATTCAATTACACATACCCAGTTAACCCAAAATTTGACGTAAGACTTGCTGCTGGTATGCTTCAATCTGTTGAAGAAAACTATGCTGGCGAAACAGCAATGGGTACAGAAGTTGACTTAGGAATTAACTACAAATTACACGACAACTACATGTTTAAATTAGTTGGCGCATATGTAATGCCTGGTGAATTCTACGGTGATGACCTTGATCCTGTTTACGAAATCAGCTCACTCTTACAAGTTAAATTCTAACTAAATAATCAAACTTATATGAAAAGGCAGTCTTAGGACTGCCTTTTTTTTGTTTGCACACTTTGATCCTCGCTGTGCTCGTCAGAAAAAAATAATGTAGGGGCGAGCTGTGCTCGTCAGCCCCCGAAAGAAATAACGTAGGGGCGAGCTTTGCTCGTCAGTCGTTCGGAAAAATAATGTAGGGGAGAGCTGTGCTCGTCAGCAAGCGACGCAGTCGCATAAATTGCTTCGCTGCACAACTAAGGATAGTTGTGGTTACGTTTAAAAAAAATACGATTTTTTTAAACATAACCAGCAGCGAAGAGAGACGGGCGACTGCGTCGTAAATCTGGACGAGCGCAGCTCGCCCCTACGTTATTTCTTTCTGACGAGCACAGCTCGCCCCTACATTATTTCTTTCTGACGAGCAAAGCTCGCCCCTACCCACCTTCTTTTACTTCATCTTTGTGATTTTTCTCTTCCAATATTTCACTTTTCATGAGTGTAAGATGCTCAACGAGCTGATCTGTTTCTTCTTCATCTTCCAAGACTTCTTTTTTCTTCACAAGGTGTCTAAATCTGGTTGGCAGCTTCATTGTCAGGCGATACAAGAGTGACTCCTTCATCAATTTATTCAAGCTATTAAACATATGGAAAATGCTCAAAACAAAATCAATACTCATATCCTTAATCAATGTACCAAAGCGCTTCTGTGCTCTATAAATAAAATAAATAAACATACTAAAGCCTGACACACCCTGTGTCCTTTTTTGTTTGGTATCCATCTTATAAAACTTTGCATAATCTGAGAAAAGAGTCTTTATCTGTAAAGGCATTTCTTGCCACAAAGCACAGAGATATGGTTGATTATTCTTAATATTTATATTTTGGGGCAATATCGCCCTTTTGACTGATTTACGCAAAATTACCACATTATTATTTGCATAATACGCTAATATGCTCTCCCCTATACGTTTAGGGAATTTATGATCACCTGTTAAATAAACTTTCATTTTATCTCCTTTTCATCTGTCTTTCCCTTGACATTCCCTTTCCTATCTTGGAGAATGCAAGGATGTATAAAGGGCATCAAATAGGTGGCTAATAGACATTTATAAGAATAAATACAATATAATTAGTTTTGCATTTTTGGCAAGTTTTTTTTTGTCATAATTTCCCTGCCCCACCTTTAAAAAACCTTTCACAAATGTGAAAGCTCCTAACTTTTTACGAAGTGAGGACCAAAAATAGTGCGTTGTTAAAAAGTGCATTGTAAAAAAAGAAATGTGTTGACAAAAAGTTTAATAGACCGATAATTGACAAAATACATCTTAGGAGGTCAGAGATCAAGCCACCAAAAGTGTTGAATAACAAGGGCGAGACCGTTGCTGATGTGCTCCGCGAGGAGATTTACACAGGGTCTCAGCTTTCAGTGATATCTTCATATTTTACAATTTATGTATTTGCAGCATTGCAGAAAGAGCTGAATAAAATTGACAGTATGCGTTTTATTTTTACTGAGCCCAGTTTTATTAATAAGGAAAAAGAGTTAATTAGAGAATATTATATTGATAGTAATGCTGAGCAGAAGATTTTTGGTAATAAGTATGAGATAAGACTACGTAATGAGATGAAGCAAGCAAATATTGCTAAGGAGTTTGCTGATTGGTTAATGAAGAAGACGGAGATAAGATCTTATAAGCGCGTCAATGAAGCGAGTGTCAAACTGATTCATATTAATAATGGTAGCGAAGCTGTTTCGATCACAGGCTCCGTTGATTTTACTACATCAGGCTTGGGCATCAGTCCTTCAGACCGCACAGATATTATTCCATGTTTTTTTGATGAGGCAAGTAATCAGAGCACTTTGAAGATGTTTGATGATATTTGGGCTGATAAAGAGGCTTTGGAGGATATAAAAGCCAAGGTATTGGAGCAGATGCAAGTTCTTTATAAAGAGAATACGCCTGAGTTTATTTATTTTGTGACGCTTTACAATATCTTCCATGAGTATTTGGACGAATTATCGGAAGAGAGTATAGTTAAGTCGAAGACAGGCATCAAAGAGACGGTTATTTGGAATAAACTCTACAAATTCCAAAGGGACGGTGTAATTGGTGCTATAGAAAAAATTGAAAAGCATAACGGTTGTATCATTGCTGATAGCGTGGGTTTGGGTAAGACTTTCACTGCCTTGGCAATCATCAAGTATTATGAATTGAGAAATGATAGAGTTCTGCTGCTGGTACCTAAGAGATTAAATGAAAACTGGACTATTTACACGCAGAATGACAAGCGAAATATCCTCATTGATGATAAATTTAGATATGATGTCTTGCACCATACAGATTTGAGTCGTACAAGTGGCAGATCTGGTAATATTAATCTTGCCACGATAAACTGGGGTAATTACGATTTAGTCGTGATCGATGAGAGTCATAATTTTAGAAATAATAATCCTGCTAAGGGGCGCATATCCCGTTATGAACGCATGATGAAAGAGATTATCAAGTCAGGTGTCAAGACCAAGGTTTTGATGCTCTCTGCAACGCCAGTGAATAATCGCATGAATGATATCAAGAATCAAATTGCCTTTATTACCGCTGATAATAGCAAGGCTTTGGCAGATGTCGGGATAAAAGATATTGATAATACGCTGAAAAATGCACAGACTAACTATAATATTTGGGTTGATAAAGACGATATAGCAAAAACGACTGAGACTTTTGTCAATATGATGGACGCAGATTATTTTAAGTTATTGGACACTCTCACCATAGCTCGTTCGCGCAAGCATATAGAGAAATACTATAATCTTGCAGAGTTGGGTGATTTTCCTGAGAGGCTGCCACCCGTGAATAAATACCCTGAGATAGATATTCAAGGTAAATTCCCTCGTATTGGTGAAATTAACTTGCAGATCAAGAGACTAATCCTCTGTTATTACTCTCCATTGAAATATTTACTGCCTGGTAAAGAAGAGGAATATGAGCAGAAATACGATTTGGAACTTGAGGATGGTAAATCGATCTTTAAGCAAAGAGATAGAGAGACCAGCATTATTGGCTTGATGCGTGTGAATATTTTAAAGAGAATGGAGAGCTCGATTAGTTCCTTTAAATTGACAATTGAACGCATAGTAAATAAGATTTCAGACATTATTGAGAGGATAGACGAAGGTCAAATCGAGTATAACCCCGAGCTATTTATCAATGAGATTGATCTCGATGATGATGAGCTGGAAAGCTTGTTGTTTGGTAATAATGTAAAAGTCCTCTTGCAAGATATGGATTTACAAAAGTGGCGTTATGATCTTCAATATGATGAAAATAATCTGAGGGCTATTTTGGAAGAGGCAAAGAAAGTTACGCCTGAGCGTGATGCCAAGCTTATTGAACTAAGATCACTCATTGAAGAGAAGGTAAACAATCCTCTGAATGAAAATAATAAAAAGGTCCTCATCTTTACAGCCTTTGCTGAGACTGCCGCCTACCTTTATAATAATTTGCATCAAGAGTACAAAGAAAAGTCTATCTATATGGCTTTGGTGACGGGAAGTGATGGCAATTATACTACTTTGCCAATAGCCAGAGAAGATAGAAGTACAATTAAAATATCTGATATAAATACCGTGCTAACACTCTTTTCACCTAAATCAAAAGAATGCAAGAAAATCTACCCGAATCAGAAAGACTTTATTGATATTCTCATAGCTACAGACTGTGTGTCTGAGGGACAAAACTTGCAGGATTGTGACTGTGTGATAAATTATGATATACACTGGAACCCTGTGAGAATTATCCAGCGCTTTGGTCGTATTGACCGTATTGGCTCAGAAAATAAGGTAATACAGTTGGTAAACTTCTGGCCCACGAAAGACTTGGACGAATATATCAATTTGCAGCAGAGAGTAAAGGGCAGAAGTACTATGGTTTCCGTCTCTGCCACAGGCGAAGATAATATGATCGATGATAGAGGCGGTCAAGATATGAAAGACTTGGACTATCGTAAAAAGCAACTTAATACATTGCAGAGCCGAGTTGTGAATCTTGAGGAGATCTCTGGAGGAATATCTATTACTGACCTCACTTATAATGACTTTAAAATTGATCTGATGAACTATCTGAAAGAGAATAAAAAGAAATTGGCTAATGCCCCTGCTGGTATGTATGCAATCGCACAAATAGACGATGCACTCAAAGAGCAAATTGAGCCTGGTGTAATCTTTACGCTGAGACAAATAGCTGATAAAGCTCAAGAAAATGAGCAGAATCCTCTCTTCCCCTATTTTATGATCTATATCACAGATAAAGGCAAAGTGTCACTGTCCTTCTTGGAAGCAAAGCAGATACTGGATATCTACAAAAAACTCTGCTCAGGGAAGAATGAGGTATTGCAAGACTTTGTAGAGACATTCAATAAAGAGACAAAAGATGGCAAAAAGATGAGCTTTTATTCTGATTTGCTCAGATCAGCTATCGAGAGTATGAATGAGAAAAAACAAGAAATTGGCATTGCCAGCCTCTTCCGCAAGGGAGGTACATATCTGAGCCCAAAAGAAATTGAGGGCTTGAAAGACTTTGAACTTATTAGCTTTTTAGTTGTCAAAGAATAAGAACAATGAGAGACTATGCATTTTTAAATATCCCGCAAAACTGCTTCCATGGTAAGAATATTCCTAAAAAAGGGTTTTATGAAACCAAGATCTTTAAACCTTCAGATAGACGGCTATTTACCAGTGCTATCGAGAAGATAAGATGGGTCTATGTGCTCAGCCATGGCAATATTAATATCAAACCATATAAAGATGATGTGCGCGAATATGAGGAAATACACGTTATTGAAGTGGCATTGAAAAAAGATTATAAGTTAGAGAGAATCGCCGAAATAATCACGTACCGCATCCCTTATCCACTACTCCTAATCTATAGACATAATGATAAGATGAGATTCTTTGTTGCACACTTTCGATCAAGCCAGAGAGATTATAGCAAAAATACATTTGAAGATATGCATTCCTCCGACTGGCAAAAGAACGATGGTGCCCTCTTGGCAAAGCTCGACTTTATGAAGATGAAAATGACCAATTTCTTTACCCTCTACACCGACCTCGTCGATAAAATATGCATACATAATCTCTCTACCTTGAAAAAAGTAAATGATAATATTACTGGCGATGAGGCACGTATCTTGCTCGCTAAAGTGAAAGAGATAGAAAAAGAGATAGAAAAAGTGAAAGCAATGAGAAAAAAGGAAGACCAAATAAATAAACGGGTAGATTTACGCTATCAGATCGATGATTTAGAAAAGAAAATAAAAAGGGTGCTGAGAGATGAGAACTGACTTGGTTCTCTCACACAGCAAATGGCTGAAAGATTTGTTAAAAATTATTAGAGGCTATTTATATGGATGATAAAAATAAAAGACAAGATGAAGGAAACCAACTGTACGATAAAATCGTACGGTTGAAAATGACTGCAAGAAATGGAAAGAGTAGATTTTCCGATGTCACCAATACAGCAGAGCTTTTGCGTATGATTCAATCAATACCTAATTATTGATTCCATAGAAGAAAAGAATAATAGTGATTAGTAGTTTAAAACTTTAAAAGAGAGAGAGACAATATGAAAGAGACACAATTAAATAGCCAAAGTTTAGATATTAAAGAAGAGAATATTGAAAAGATCCAGTCACTATTCCCTGAAGTATTTAAAGAGGGAAAGGTTGACTTTGATTTATTAAAGCAGATCTTGGGTGAATATGTAGAAGACGAAACAGAACGCTATAACTTCACCTGGAATGGTAAGGGTCAAGCATTACGCCTGTCTCAAACACCTTCAGCAGGCACCTTGAGACCATGTAAAGAGGAGAGCAAGGATTGGGATAGTACACAGAACCTTTATATAGAGGGTGACAACCTAGAAGTATTAAAACTTTTACAAAAGAGCTACCATAGTAAAGTTAAGATGATATATATTGACCCGCCCTACAACACTGGAAAAGACTTTGTTTACAAGGATGATTTTCATGATAGCCTTGAAAACTACAAGAGAATTACAGGACAGGTCGACAGTGAAGGCAATAGAATAAGCACAAATACAGAAGCAAGTGGTCGTTATCATACTGATTGGCTTAATATGATGTATCCAAGATTGAGGCTTGCAAGGAATTTACTTGCCGACGATGGAGTTGTTTTTATAAGTATAGGCCAAGATGAATTATCAAACTTGCAAAAATTATGTAACGAAATATTTGGTGAAGCGAATTGCTTGGGTATAGTATCAAGACAAATGAAATCTGGTGGTGGAACTCAGGGTAAATATTTCGCACATAATATTGACTATATTGTAATTTATGCGAAAGAATATGATGTTGCTCGTTATTTTAGAGGTGAAATGAGCGAAGACTTAGTTAAAAATGTGTACAACCAAATAGAAACAGAAGGGCCTCGAAAAGGTGAATATTATCGTTCGATGGGTTTGTATCAGTCATCGTTGGGAGTTCGCCCAGGTTTGAGATATCTTATAAAGTGTCCAGATGGAAGCTTTGTTATTCCAAAAGGAACAACATTCCCGAAAAACATTATTGAGGGAGAAAGGGCTGTACCAATTTCAACTGATGGTGTCTGGCGATGGAGCTATGAAAAATACATTGAAGAATTTACAAAGGGGAATATAGAGTTTAAACAATCAAATCAAGAAATTCTTGTTGATGAATATGGGAAACCCTCGAAGTGGAATATTTATACAAAAATATGGCTTAAAGATAGACAAGATGAAGGAACGATTCCTAATGACCTTATAACGAAATTTGAAAATAGACATAGTTCAAAAGAAATCAGTGCTATGAATATTCCATTTGACTTTGCGAAGCCAACAGGTTTAATTAAATATTTAATATCAATTATGCAACAGGATAAAGATATATTTATACTCGACTTCTTCTCAGGTTCTGCCACTACCGCCCACGCCGTTATGCAACTTAACGCGGAAGACGGCGGCAACCGTAAGTTTATTATGGTTCAGCTCCCAGAGCCAGCAGATGAAAATAGTGTATCCTACAAGGCTGGCTACAAAAATATATGTGAAATAGGCAAGGAGCGTATTCGTCGTGCAGGCGAAAAAATCAAAGAAGAAAGTAAAGATAAAGAGGATATAGAAAACCTTGATATAGGATTTAAAGTCTTGAAGCTTGATAGCTCCAATATCCGTAAATGGCAACCTGACTCTGATCACCTTGATGATTCTCTATTAGGTTTTATGCATCATTATGTACCTAATAGGACTGATTTTGATATGCTATATGAGATTATGATA